>Ga0194126_10001471_pt1 | contig 39500 bp, 31 predicted proteins | sample TA2KigC150mmetaG_FD_148641 | JGI IMG/M metagenome (GOLD analysis project Ga0194126, IMG submission 148641) | Freshwater microbial communities from Lake Tanganyika, Tanzania - TA2015035 Kigoma Deep Cast 150m | ecosystem: Environmental > Aquatic > Freshwater > Lake | place: Tanzania: Lake... | reverse complement strand
GTGAATGGTGATGACCGAGTCAGTCAGAGTAATATCGGTCACTTGGTTTTGCTGAACCGCGCGTTCTGTGAACAAGGAAACCAGCAGTGGATTGACAGCCATGCGATGCTCCCTCCAGAGAAGATGGGACAATTAGATACGATTTCTACATCTTGTCAAGCCCTGTCCCACGCCAAGTGGGATATACTGGAAATTTCCAGTGGGCTGAGTAAATCCATTGCGAAAGGATTATACGATCAAACCAATCACGCGCAAGGTGATTTTGCAGATTCTAACGATTTTCTTTCGATTGACACGCTGGCGATTGTATGGTACATTTTTTACAGGAGGCGCGATGAACTCACTCACGCTTGCACTCGCCCAGATCGATCTGGCGGTGGGCGAACCCGCACAGAACCTGGAATCGGCGCGCGCGCAGATTCGCGATGCCAAAGCGCGCGGCGCAGACATCGTCGTTCTGCCGGAACTGTGGAGCAGCGCGTACGATCTGGAACACGCGGCGACACACGCGTCCGCGCTCGACGCCGGAATGTTCGCGGCGATTGCCGAGCTCGCGCGCGCAAATCACATCGCGATTGTCGGCTCGCTGTTGGAAACGCGCGACGGCAAATTCTACAACACCGCGACGTTCCACGACGCCTTAGGTAACCGATTGGGCGCGTATCGCAAACTTCATCTCGTCCCGATGCTCGACGAACCCAAGTTTCTCGCGGGCGGCGACGACGCGCCGGTCTTTGATACGCCGTTCGGCAAATGCGCGCTCGCGGTCTGCTACGATCTGCGCTTCCCGGAATTGTGGCGGCATTACGCGCTCGCCGGCGCGCGGCTTGTTTTCATTCCGGCGGAGTGGCCCCAGAAACGGATCGCGCATTGGCGCACGCTCCTGCCCGCGCGCGCGATCGAAAATCAAATTTTCGTCGCCGGATGTAATCGCGTCGGCGCGTCGAAAGGCGAAACGTTCGGCGGCAATTCGCTGATCGTCAATCCCTGGGGCGAAACACTCGCGCACGGCGACGAGCGCGACGCGTTGCTCATCGCGCAGATCGATCTCGATCTGGTGGATGACGTGCGCGCGCGTGTGCCGGTGTTTCGGGATCGGCGCGCGGAGGTGTATGAGAAGTGGTATAATGAAAAGTGAAACCGGAGGACAAAAATGGAAAACACCTTAACTTGTTTGGGAACATTGGCGCGCGAGACGCGCAAACCCGAGTCCGAAGTGATGACAATGGCGTTCCAAGTTGGCGTGCGCCAATTGTGGCGCGAACACATCTTGGGGCAATACCTGCGCCATCAGATTTCACGCGCCGAAGCCATTCAAGCCGTGGGGATTGACTGGGTTGAATTGGCAGAACGACAGCACGCGGCAATGATGGAGGACTTGGCATGGGCAATGCTGCCGCCGAATAAATTCGCCGTCTCAACAAGGTTGAAATCGGCTCAAGCCGATTGAAATAACTCGATTCATCGAGTTTGCGCCTGAACTAGCCGTGCCGATTTATCGCACGGCGACTGGGAGAAAAAATGCCTGGCTACCGTCAAGAAGTCTTCAACGTTTTACTTGCGCAACTGCTGCAAAAGCGCGGCGTCATTTCTGCGCCTGAAAACATCGTCAAGGCGGACGCCGCCAAGCGTATGCCCGACGTGATTGTGAATTTCAACGGACTGCGCACTGCCATCGAAGGTGAAGTGGGCGACCACGCCGACGCGCCACAACTCGCGCTCAAATCCGCGCGCGGTCGCGTCGAAGAAGGCATCGCGCACATCGGCATCGCGGTGGTATACCCTGAACATTTGCGACAAAGCGATTTTGCCACGCTCGCGGACGAACTCGCGCAGAGCGCACTCGCGATCGCGATTGTGACCGAAGCGGGCGAGACAGGTTTCACCAGCGGCGACGTGGACGCTCTCGAAAACGCGCTGCGCTACGCGTTCGAGCAACTTTTGAAAGAAGACGTCGTCGCGCGCGCCGTGGCGATCCTCGATGATGGGATTGATCACTTCGCGCGCGCCGTCATAGACAAAGATGGAGTGATGGACCGGATGGCGGAAGCACTCGAAATTCGCGGCTTGCCAGAACGCCATCGAAACGCGGAGGACGATGAAGAATGAACGCGCAACTTTCAGCCACACAAAAAGAGTCCGTTAGTCACATCGCCGGATTGGTGCTTGTGAACGCGATGATTTTCCAAGAAATCCTCTCGGATCACGACCAACGCGTTCGTTCACTCCAAAAAATTCTTGCCAAGTCGAATGTGCTCAACGAATTCGCCTCGCATTGGCAATTCATCATCGGGCAAATCAACTATTACCCTATCTTTCACCTTGCCCACGAATTGATCACAACTTTGACCGCGAACAAAGACGTCATGGATTCGCTGCGCCGACTCGCGCAGACCGCGCAAGAAATTGTGGACTTGCGCGCCGCGTTGCATCACGATTTGATGGGGCGCGTCTATCATCGCCTCTTGGCGGAAGCGAAATACTTGGGCACGTACTACACTTCGATTCCTGCCGCGACGCTGCTGCTCAAACTCGCGCTGCGCGCCAACGCGTGGGAAATCGAGTGGAACGAGTTGGACGAGTTGCGAAAATTCACAGTCGCGGATTTGGCGTGCGGCACAGGCACGCTGTTGATGGCATCGGCGGACGCGCTGACCGATAATTACGTCGCCGCCGCGGCGGCGCGCGAGCAAAAGGTGAACGTCGCCGCGCTCCACACCGTTCTCGCCGAATGCGTCATTCACGGCTACGACGTGCTTGCCTCCGCGATTCATCTCACTGCGTCCACACTCGCGATGCGCGCGCCGCAAGTCAGTTTCGAACGAATGAATTTGAATGTACTCCCGCTTGGCGGCGCTGACCATCGTTTGGGCAGCATCGAATTTCTCGAAGGCGGGAATGTGGGGATGGCAAGCGATTTGTTTGGTGGAGCGCAGGCGACGCGCGTTACCGCCACAGGAGATGAACGATTGCTCTCCGCCGCGCTGCCCCAACTCGATTTGTGCGTGATGAATCCGCCGTTCACGCGCAGCGTCGGCGGCAATTTGCTCTTTGGCTCTGTGCCCGAAGACGAACGCGCCGAAATGCAGAAACGCCTGAAGAAATTGGCATCGAACAAGTACATCTTTGCGAATGTCACAGCAGGACTCGGTTCAGTCTTCGTCGCGGCGGCAAACAACTACGTCAAGCGGAATGGACGGCTCGCGCTGGTTTTGCCAAAGGCATTGCTCTCGGGCGTCGCGTGGGGCGAAACGCGCCAACTCATCAACCGCAACTATCGCATCGAATTTTTGATCGCGAGCCAGGACCCCGCGCGCTGGAATTTTTCCGAAAGCACCGATTTGTCCGAAGTTCTGCTCATCGCGCAGAAACTTGACGGCGTCAAAACGCACAAAGAAAAACCCGTTGTCGCGGTGAACCTGTGGCGTAACCCGACGACTTCGTTTGAATCGCTCACAATCGCGCACGCGCTCACGCACGATACGCCGCCCGATTTGGTGGACGGGCAAGGCGCGCTCGAAATTTGTCTTGGCGAGAAAAAGATGGGCGAAGCGGTTGCGTTCAAGTGGAGCGAGTTGAAAACGCGCGCGCATTGGCTTTTGCCCGCCGCGTTCGCGCAGAGCGATTTGATGCGCGCCGCATACCATCTGGAGCGCGGCAAACTGTGGTTACCAGGACGCAAGACGACGAGCAAACTGCCGCTCTGTCCGCTCGGTGAACTCGGCACGCTGGGACCCGACGCGCGCGATGTTCACGACGCGTTCAAAGTGAGCAAGTCGTCAACCGCGTATCCCGCGTTTTGGGGACACAACGCGGACGAGGTGTTGACCATCGCGCAAAAGCCGAACAATTTTCTGATACCGTTGGCAAAAGCAAAACCAGGACGCCACTTGCGCCGCGCCGAAGACATCTGGCAACACGCGGGCAACATGTTGATGGCAGAACGATTGCGGTTGAATTCGCAACGACTTCTCGCAGTGCGGTTGACGCGCGATGTTCTTTCAAGCACGTGGTGGGAATTCTCGTTCAAGAAAGATGGACGCGCGAAACAAAAACAAAAAGCATTTGTACTTTGGCTGAATTCAACGTTTGGCTTGTTATTGTTGCTCGCGAATCGAGAAGAGACGGAAGGCGCGTGGGTAAAATTCAAAAAGCCGACGCTTGCCGCGCTGCCCGTGCTGGATTTGCGCGCGCTCTCGGTGGCGCAACTCAAGCAACTCGCCGCCGCGTACGATCGCGTCGCGGAAAAAGAATTACAACCCATTCCGCAAATGGCAACCGACGCCGTGCGCGCGGAAATTGACGCGAGCATCGCGCGCGCGTTGCGCCTACCAGATTTCGCGGTGCTACGCGAGATGCTGGCGCGGGAGCCAGTCGTGAGGATGAAACGTTTGTAGAAAAAGACCTGGAAGGTTTCCTGAAACCTTCCAGGTCTAGCAATGGCGCGCAATGACACGCGCCGGTAATCGCCGCGATATTCCGTTTGCGAAATTCCGCAACTGTCTGTATAATCGCGCGTGACGATGTACGGTTGAGCGCGTGCCTAGTCGCCGCTCTGATCAAACAGAGTGGCTTTTTATTTCCTTGGCAATGCCGGAGACACTTTGGAAAACTTGTTTGGCTTGGGCGTTCTATTTTTCGCCGCGATGATCGCGGGCGCGATCAATTCCGTCGCGGGCGGCGGCAGTCTGATTTCGTTTCCCGCGCTGATCGCGTTTGGCGTGCCGTCCGTCCCGGCAAACGCGACGAACACCGCCGCGCTCTGGCCCGGCACGTTGAGCAGCGCGTTCGCGTACAGCAAGGACACCAAACTGTACCGCGATCTCGTTCTGCCGTTGATCGTTCCGAGCGCGCTCGGCGGCTTGCTCGGCGCGTTCGTTCTGGTGATCACGCCGCCGGAATTGTTCGATCTGATCGTCCCGTTCCTGGTTTTGTTCGCGACGCTCTTGTTCGCCTTCCGCGATCAGTTCAATCGGCTGTTCAACCTGGGTGGCAGTGAAGAAAGCGTCAGCGCGCTGGGGCGCGTGTGGGGCTTTCTGTTTCAACTTTTCGTCGCGACCTACGGCGGATACTTTGGCGCGGGGATTGGAATTCTGATGCTGGGATCGCTCAGCGTGATGGGCTTGCGCGATATTCACCGGATGAACGGGCTCAAAACGATTCTCGGCACGATGATCAACGTGATCGCGTTTTTCTTTTTCGCGCTCAAGGGACTCGTCGTCTGGCATCTGGCGATCCTGATGACGATTGGCGCGATCATCGGCGGGTACGCCGGCGCGCGCACGGCGAAGCGCGTCGATCAAAAGTACATTCGCGCGTTCGTGATCTTCGTGGGATTGTGCGTGTCAGTGTGGCTGTTCCTGAAATGAGTTCAAAGTTCAAGGTTCAAAGTTGGCAACCTTGAACTTTGAACTTTGAACTCTCACTCCCAACTCGCCGCCGTGTCCGGCGTTTCGACCAGTTCAACCTCCGCGCGACGCGCCAAAACGATCTCGCCGAAGAGCGCGTCCTGTTGCGCGCAAATTTGTCCTCGCTTGATCAATTCCAGTACGGCGAGAAACGTGACGATGATCTCCACGCGCGTCTGGGCGCGGTCGAGCAGGCGCGCGAACGTGACCGCTGGTTCGCGCGCGGTGAGATCGAGAATCTTGGCGATCTCTTGATCGATTGAAACGGAGAGCGGAACGGTGAGCGTCCCTTGCGGCAACGCGGGACGAATTCGCAGCGCGCGCATCAACGCGTGCGCCAAATCGTCCGGCGAAACGCCCTCCAAGCGAAACGTCGTCGGCTTGAGGCGCGGCGGCGGCGCGAGGCGCGGGTACGCGCGCAAGCCCTGGCGCTCGCGCTCGCGCAGAAACGCGGCAACCTGCTTGAACATTTTGTACTCGCGCAACTGGCGCACGAGATCGTCGCCGACGTTTTCTTCTTCGGCTTCCGTCGCTTCGGGTTGCGGCAGCAGCATCCGCGATTTGATCAGAATCAATTTCGCGGCGATAATCAAATAGTCCGCCAACTGCGACAATTCGATATTGCCGGGGCGGCTGATCACGTCGAGAAACTGATCGGTGACTTGCGCGAGCGAGACGCGCGTAATGTCCAACTCACGATGTTCGATCAGTTGAAGCAACAGGTCAAGCGGACCTTCGAATTCGGGAAGACGGAAAGAGTGCATATGGCTGATAGCTGATGGCTGATGGCTATTCGCCATACGCCATTTGCTACACGCGGATTATACTTGGTTTCAACAATGACGCAAGATGCGTTGATTCAAATCGAAAACGTGACGCGCGCGTACACGATGGGCGCGCGCACGCTCTACGCGTTGCGCGACGTGTCGCTGGAAATTCGCGCAGGCGAATTCATCGCGATCGTGGGACCGTCGGGCAGCGGCAAATCTACGCTGCTGAATTTGATCAGCGGGATTGACAAGCCGGACGCCGGACGCGTGCGCGTCGCCGAAATCGAAATCAGCGCGTTGAGCGAGAACGCGCTGGCGAAATGGCGCGGCGCGCAGATCGGCATCGTCTTTCAATTCTTCCAACTCTTGCCGACGCTGACCGCGCTCGAAAATGTAATGCTGCCGATGGAATTGCGGAACGCGTTTCCCGGCGGTCGCCGCGCGCGCGCGTTGACCGCGCTGGAACGCGTTGGCTTGGCGGAGCACGCGACGCAATTGCCATCAGAATTGTCCGGCGGCGAGCAACAACGCGTGGCGATCGCGCGCGCGCTCGTCAACGATCCGCCCATCGTGCTGGCGGACGAACCGACCGGCAATCTCGACACCGAGACGAGCGACCAGGTCGTCACCTTGCTTGGCGAATTGAATCGCGCGGGGAAAACGATCGCGCTGGTGACACACGAGCAAACACTCGCGCGCGCGGCATCGCGCGTCGTGCAAATGCGCGATGGGCGCGTGGTCAGTGAGACAGTGAGACAGTGAAAAATTTTTCGGGATGGCAAATCGGAATCCTCGCGCTGTTGTTCGTCTGCGTCTGTTGCGAATTGACGGGCTTGGGAATTTTCGCCACCTATTATTTTCTGAACGATGCGGCGGAGGTCGCGCGCGTCGCGCCATCGTCCACGCCGACGCAACGCGTCAGCGCGCCGACAGTCACCGCGACGCCCGCACCAACGCGCACGCGCGTCGTCGAAGCGAATCCCGGCGCGAGTTTGCCGACACGCGCGCTCGTCACGCGCACGCCGACGCGCGCGACGAATCCGTATCGCGTTTTCGTGCCAACGCCCGGCGCGCCGACGATGATTTACCCGATCACATTCGATAGCAATTTGCACGTTGAGACCTACGAGGTCGCGGGCAAAACGGTGAACGAGATCAGCAAATCGTTGGAAGCAAACGCGATTGCCGATCCGCACGAGCCAGGTAGTCGTTATTACGCGCTGACGCGTTGGCAATTGGGCGGCGATTGGTCGGTGCGTCCATCCGCGCGCGGTTGCCAAGTCACTGGCGGCAACATCACGCTCGCGCTTACGATGACTCTGCCGTCGCTCTCGACTTCGGGCGTATCCGCCGATACGCTCAAGCGCTTTAACACGTTCATCGAAAAAACGATCTTGCACGAGAACGGGCACGTCGAACTCGCGTTGCAAGGCGCGCGCGATTATCAACGCGCGCTCGGCAATCATTCCGCCGCGTCGAATTGCGACGCGCTCAAGACGCAGTTGAGCGATCTGTTCCGGCGCAGTTTCAATTCGATTGATCGCGCCAACCTTGATTACGACGCCAAAACCAAGCACGGTCTCACGCAAGGCGCGGTGTTTCCGTGAGTCAGTGAACAGTATTCAGTATTCGGTATTCAGTCCACTGCACACTGAATACTGAAAACTGGAGTTACAATGCTTTTAGCCGCCGGTCTCAGTATGGAAATTTTATACGTCCTCGTCGCGTTGTTGATCGCGCTGACGATCCACGAAGCGAGTCACGCGCTCGCCGCGTACCTGCTGGGCGATCCGACGCCGAAGGAAATGGGGCGGCTCTCGCTCAATCCACTCGCGCATCTCGATCCGTTCGGCGCGCTGATGATTTTGCTCGTCGGCTTGGGCTGGGGCAAACCCGTGATGATCAAAGCGGAAAAACTCAAACCGGGTCCGCAAATTGGCATGGCGCTCGTCGGGATCGCAGGACCGCTCTCGAATCTGTTGCTGGCGATTGCGGCGAGCGTCCCGCTTCGCTTTCACTGGGTCTCGCTTTTACCCGAACGTTTCATCGAAGTAGAATTTCTGCCCGCCGAGTTTCAATTCTTTTCGATTGGGCGCGTGATCCTCTACCTGGTTTTCATCTCGCTCGGCTTGACGATTTTCAATCTGATCCCGATCACTCCGCTCGACGGCTCGCGCTTGTGGCAAATCTTTTTGCCCGCCAGTTGGTATCAGAAGATCGCGCGCGTCGAAATCGTCGGGCTGTTCGTCGTCATCGCGCTTGTATTGTCCGATCGATTTTTCGATACGAATATTTTGATGAGCCTTCTCGGTCCACCGATTCGATTCTTGTGGTGGCAACTCGTCGGAATGGCGCCGCCGTTCCCGATCTGAAACAACCTGTCATTTCGAGACGCTGCGCGCATACCGCCGCGCGCGCAAAGCGTGTTTGAGCCGAGAACTGTCATTTCGAGGAGGCGATTTGTGCCGACGAGAAATCTCTGACGGGGCTGGAGATTTCTCCTCGCAAACCACGCTCGTCGAAATGACATGTTCTGGGTAGCGTAGCGAGAAATCTCGTTATCGCAGTCATGAGATTTCTCGGCGCGAAAGGCGCGCCTACCCAGAAACTTGCGCAGACTTGCGGCGCCGCCGATTGGAAATCGGCGGCTCAACGAGGTGAAAACTCGATAAATCGAGTTGCGCGAAGCGAATCGGTTGCAACCGATTCGCTTCGCGCCTCGCTGAGACCCCGAATTCATTCGGGGGCGTTCTCGCAAGAGCAAGTTTCTGACGGCAGACATACCGCGTATCGGCGGTATGCGCGAAGCGTCTCGAAATGACAGACCAATCGAGGAAAGCAATGTTAAAAACACACACCTGCGGAGAACTCCGCGTCGAACACATCGGACAAACCGTCACGCTCGCGGGCTGGGTGCATCGGCGGCGCGATCACGGCGGCTTGTCGTTCATTGACTTGCGCGATCACTTTGGGCTGACGCAAATCGTCTTCAATCCGGCGACCGCGCCCGACGCGCACAAACTCGCGTACGATCTGCGCGCCGAGTACGTGATTCGCGTCACCGGCGTCGTCGCCGCGCGCCCGGAAGCGAATCCCGCGCTCGCGACCGGCGCGATCGAAGTCAACGTGACGCGCGCCGAAATTTTGAACGAGGCAAAGAATCCGCCGTTCCTGATCAATATCGAAGAAAACGTGGACGAAAGTTTACGATTGAAATATCGCTTTCTCGATCTGCGCCACGCGCGCATCCAGCGCAACTTGACGATTCGCCATCGCACGATCAAGTTTATGCGCGACTATCTCGACGCGCGCGGCTTTATCGAAATCGAGACGCCGATCCTGATCAAAAGCACGCCGGAGGGCGCGCGCGATTACGTCGTGCCGAGCCGCGTGCATCCGGGACAATTCTACGCGCTCCCGCAATCGCCGCAGCAACTCAAGCAATTGCTGATGGTCGCGGGCTTTGATCGCTACTATCAAATCGCGCGCTGTTTCCGCGACGAAGATTTGCGCGCGGATCGCCAGCCCGAATTCACGCAACTCGATCTCGAAATGGCATTCCCCGAACAAGACGACATTCTGAATTTGATCGAAGGATGTTTCACTGAACTCATTCCGGCTGTCACGCCGCACAAGCGCATCCTCTCGCCGTTTCCGCGTCTCACGTACGATCAAGCGATCGCGCGCTACGGCACCGACAAACCCGATTTGCGTTTTGGAATGGAATTGATCGACGCGAGCGACATCGCAGGCAAAACCGGATTCCAGATTTTTGCGAACGCGGTATCCGGCGGCGGGCAAGTCAAAGCGATTCGCGTCCCAGGTTGCGCGGCGTACACGCGCAAGCAAACGGACGAACTGACTGAAATGGCGCGCGCGAAAGGCGCGCAAGGTCTCGCAACGATTGCGCTCGCGTCAGAAGGCATCAAATCGCCGATTGCGAAATTCCTGAACGAAGACGAAATGCGCGCGCTGATCGAACGGATGAACGCGCAAACCGGCGATTTGTTGCTGTTCGTCGCGGACAAACCCAAGGTCGTCGCGGATGCGCTGGGCGCGCTGCGATTGCACCTGGGGCAACGCTTGAACCTCGCGGAAAAAGATTTGCTCGCGTTCGCCTGGGTCGTTGACTTTCCGCTGTTCGAGTGGAACGCGGAGACGCAACGTTGGGACGCGACGCATCACTTGTTCACGTCGCCCAAGCCGCGCGATCTGCCGCTGCTCGACACCGACCCAGGTCGCGTCCACGCGGACTGCTACGATCTGGTGTGCAACGGGTTTGAACTGGCGAGTGGCAGTATTCGCATTCATCGTCGCGATGTGCAAGAAAAAGTTCTTGCGATCTTGCAGTACTCGCGCGAAAACGCGTTCGCGCGCTTTGGTCATATGCTCACCGCGTTCGAGTACGGCGCGCCGCCGCACGGCGGCATCGCGCCGGGGATCGATCGCCTGGTTGCGCTGATGTGCGACGAGCCGAGCATTCGCGATGTGATCGCGTTTCCCAAGACCGCCGCGGCAACGGACTTGATGACGGACGCGCCATCGGCAATTTCGCCGGAGCAGTTGAAGGAGTTGAAATTACAAATGACAAATGGCAAATGACAAATTTGTCATTTGCTCATTTGTTCATTTGTCATTGATCGCGGATTTGACTTTTCCATTCACTCGTGCTAGCATCATTGGCGCAACCCTGCGGTGTTTGTGATGCCTCTCTGGCGTTTGAGCCAACACTTGTCTTACGGGAGACGACTTCTGCTGAGAGCGCGCCCACTCCCTCGGGAGACCGGACCACTCGAAGAGTAGTTTCCCACCTGCGAAAGCGGGTTCACAACTCTGGTCGCACACGGCACAGCGGGGCTTGCATTTTCGGCTTGACAAGACGCGGCAAGGTGTGGTAAACTAGCGGCGTAATCGGAGCAGAGATGAAGAAACAGGAGCGCGCGTAACTCGGTTCGCATCGTCTTCACCCAGTACGGCGTGAAGTGTTTGTTCACGCCGCTTTTTTTGCCCGATGTATTCGGGGCGGTAGCTCAATTGGCAGAGCAACAGCCTTTTAAGCTGTGGGTTCAGGGTTCGATTCCCTGCCGCCTCACTTTTTTCGGCAAGCAAACGATCCGTCGCTCGCGTGTGGCAACACGCGCGAGAGGAACTTCCCGACTCCCTGTTCCGTGCGAAAGCACAGAGCGCGGTTGCCTCACGAAACAGCAAGTGAGGGCGCGCGACGAGCAATCGGCGCGCGACGACAACTGCAACAGAAAAATGTCCTCCCACGCGAGTGGGGCAGGAGCGAACCGGTGGGGTAAAAGCCCACCAGCGTCGCAGGAGACTGCGGCGGCTAGGTGAATGTCCAACTGGGAGCAAGGCGGGTGGGATCAATTCGCGCAAGCGAAGCGATTCCCGTCGCAGTCGCGATGCGCAAGTAATCGCAACCACGATCGATCGATCGCGAGACAGATGACGGATAGAACAGAATCGGGGGTACGGTTTGCTTGCCGCACTTTTCGCACGCTGAAAAAAAGTACATCGCACTGTGCGGCTCCGCGTCCGCACAAATAAAAGGGAGTTGTATCGAGCAATGCGCGCAGAGATTTTGTTCCCGCACAAAAGCGTGGCATCGCTGGCAAGTGTCCGCAACGGCAAGTGGCGCGAACTCGTCCGCCGCGTCGCCGGGTTACCCGAAGAGCACCCAGACAGTTTAGCATTCTCGATGCTGATGATCAAACAATGTGGCTGTCTCGATTGCAATCCGGATCGGTATAAAGCATTGATGGGCTGTTCGGCGTGCGCCAAGCGAACCCTGGGCGCGTACAAGGGCGCCGACGAAGGACTGGTGCGTGCGTTTCAAAAAGCGCGCACCGAGGTTGACGATTATCTCAAAGATCGTCCCCACCACGCCGCGTAAGCACACAAGCCAAAATCAAAGGGCTGGATGTTCGATGCATCCAGCCCTTTGATTTTCAGAGCGCGCCTCAGGGCAACCGATCCAAAAAATCGTTGACCGCGCGCAGAAACGCGTCCGGACATTCTTCGTGCGGCACGTGACCGCAATTCGGAATGACCACCAACTGCGCGTTCGGCAATTCGCGCGCCAAGCGCACGCTCCGCTCCATCGGCACGATCCGATCATCGTCGCCCGTAATCACCAGCACCGGTAGCGTCAGTTCGCGCAAGCGTTGCGGCAAATCGGTGGGACGACTGGCGGCGGTAAATTCCCACAACGCGCGATCCCAGTTTTCGGCGCGCAGTGGTCTTGTGTAACCCGCCCAAACCTCCAGCGTGATCTTCGCCGGATCGTGCCACGCCGATTTGCCGAACGCGATCCCCCAGTCCTTGATCTGCCGCGCGATCAGCGGTCCGACGCGGCGACCTTGCGGCGTCGTCATCAGCGCTTGGTACCACGGCGCGCTCCCGCCGGAAAAAATCGCGGCGTCCACCAAAATCAGCGCGCGCACGCGCTCCGGATGCCGCAGCGCGGTGAGCGCGGCAACCGTCCCGCCCGCCGAATTGCCGATCAGGATCGCGCGCCGCATTTCCAGCGCGTCCATCATTCCGATTGCCAATTCCACTTGCGCGTCGATCCCGTACGGATTCGCGCGGCGCCATTCCCCCGGCATCGGACGCGCGGTCAAGCCAAACGCCGGGCGATCGTACGCGACGACCGCGCCGCGCGTCGCAAGCCGAGTCATCACCTCGCGCCACGAAAAAACGCTCGCCGCGAATCCGTGCAACAACACAAACCTGGGATCACCTTGCCCCGCTGTTTTATAATGCACCTCGAGTCCGTTGATCACGATGAACCGGCTATCGGTGTCCGCCAGTTTTTCCGGCGGCAATGTATCGTCGAGCGGCGGAACTGGAATGAGCAAGGGCACGATCAGCACACCCAACAAGAGGATCGCGATGCCGATCACAATAATTTTCGCGAGGCGTCTCATTGCGCGCGCTTTTCCATCACACACACGATTCCCGCCGCGCCGGGTCCCAGATGCGCGCCGATAATCGGCGTCACTTGCAGCGCCATTTCGATTTTCAACGCCGGAAAATTCTTTGCAATCAGTTCGCGCAATTCATCCGCGCGCGCCGCGCGATCCGTGTAGACGATGACCGCGCGTTCGAGCGCGCCCCACTCTGCCAACAAACCCAGCAGGCGATCTTGCGCGCCTTTGCGCGTCCGCGTTTTCTCGATACTGACCTGACCGTCATAGACGCGGAACAACGGCTTGATCTGCAACGCCGTCCCCAAGCCCGCCATCACGCGCGAGATTCTGCCGCCGCGCCGCAAATATTCCAGCGAGTCAATCGCCGCGCACGCGTGCGAACGCGTCACCTGCTCGCGCAGCGCCGCGACGATCTCCGGCACCGCTTTGCCCGCCGCCGCCATTTGCGCGGCGGTCACCGCTTGCCAGCCCGCGCTCAACGACAGTTGCCGCGAATCGAAGAGCGTGATCGGCGCGCGCGTCACTTGCTGCGCACCCAGCGTCGCCACGCTGAACAGCGCGCTCAACGTCGAAGAGAGATGAATCGAAATGATCGCAGTCGCGCCTTCGTCAATCAACCGCTCGTACGCCTGCGTGAACATTTCGATTCCCGGCGCGGCAGTCTTGGGAAACACGGGGTACGTCGCCAGGCGCGCGTAAAAATCTTGCCGCGTCAAATCCACGCCGTCGAGAAAACTTTGATTGCCGATGTTGACGTAGCACGGAATGACGGTGATGCCGTACCGGCGCGCCCACGCTTCGGGCAAATCACTCGTGCTGTCAGTAACGATTCGGATGGACATTGCTCACTTTGCTTTCATTATCAACTCGAACGCGCGATCCAGGTTTCGTTCGTCGAGCAATTCGACGCGATCGGCGTAGGTGTGCCAGGTCAGCGCGAGGTAGTAGATATTATCGCCGCTGACGAAAACCGTGTCAATCCCACTCGCCTCAAAAACATTCGAATCGCCGCGCGCGGTGAACCGTTCATAGACGACGATCTCCGGTTGCGCGCGCGCGAGTTCCGTCGTCAAGCGCGCGTTCGCGCGTGCATACGCCGCGCCGCGCTGGAATGTGCGTCCATCGTACACCCAATCGCCGACGAGGGGCACGGTGACGACCCAACCCGGCTGTTCCGCCGATGGGCGAATCGCCAAGTTGCCGCGTCCCAGATTGTCAAAGTTGATGATCGCACGAATCGGCAACGCGTGCGCGCGCGCGTACGCGACGAACGCCTGCGCGCCGCGCAGTCCGGTTTCTTCTTCGCCGGTGAACAAGAACGCGCGCTTGCCGCCGTCGCCGCGCGGTGACAGATCAGCAATCGCCGCCAGCAGAACGCTCACCGCCGCCGTGTTATCGGACGCGCCTTCGTACTGCGCGTCGTCATACAGTTTGTCGTAGTGCGCGGCGAAAACAGTGTACGGTCCCGGCGCGTCTTTGAATCGAACGAAGAGATTGACGGATTGCGAATTAGGAATTGCGACGGGGGTGACAGCGCTGTCGAGCTCGGCAAGTCGGCGTTGCAAGTACGCGAGCCGCTCAGAATTGCGAAGAGGCGCCAGATCATAAATTGACGCGTATCGTCCGGCGGGATTGATCGGCGCGAGCGCGCGCGCATCGTATGTGAGCGCATCGCGCAAATAAAAAAACACGGCTTCGTACAGCGCGCGCGCGTTGGGAATAACGCAAAGCGCACAGAGCAATAAAACAAGCGCGAGAAGAATTCGGCGCGTCATTTTTGGTTGGCGAGATTGTCCACGTATCGTTTGGAGAGGTACAAGCCCGCGCGCGTCAACTCTTGAACGCGCTTGATCGCCTCGATTTTGTTTCCCGCCGCGATCAAACGACGAATTTCGTCTTTGATCTCAGGCGGCAGAGTGATCGTTTCCGTGCGCGCGTCATACATTGGATTTTTCTGTGGCACCAGGATTTTTCCTTTCGCCAAAAGATCGCTCATTGAATTCGCGGCGCGTGATCTCCATTTCGATCCCAGCGCGCGCGCCCAGTTCCGGCAAAAAACGTTGCGTCGCGCCGAGCGTTCGGAAACCGGCGGACGCGAAACAACGCTGCGCGCGAATGTTTTCGGGATAGGTAAAAAGGTAAACACGTTCGAGGGGAGTCGTTTCAAACAGGTGATGCAGGAGCAAAGCGACTGCGCGCGTACCGTAGCCCTTGCCCCATTCCGTCGGCTCGCCGATGACGATGCCGAGTTCGCCGTCGCGCCGCGCCCAATCAATCGCAAAAACGCCGATCCGTCCGATGATGCGCTGATCGCGCGTGAAGATGAAAAAGACGCGCCGCTGATCGAGAAAATCGCGCTGATCGTTTCGCAGGCGTTCGGCAAATTCCGCCAACGATAAATCGGATGGCACGCCGCCGCTCCAGCGCAACAAACTTTCGTCGCAACACCACCGATAAACGCGCGCGGCTTCGTCATCGCTGATCGGATCTTCGAATGGACGGATGCCGATCACATCATCCCAAAGAATAGTCATCTCCAATCGTTGAGTAGCTGGATCGTTGAGTAGTTGGATAGTTGAGTAGTTGGATAGTTGAGTAGTTGGATAGTTGGATAGTTGGATAGTTGGATAGTTGGATAGTTGGATTCTCTGAAGCGAACCCCGTGAAAGAGCAACTATCGCACTAGCAAACTATCGAACCAATAAACTATGAACGCGCAACAATCCGATGATCGTCTTCGCGTCGACGAGCTCGCCGCGTTCGATCATTTTTTGTGCGCGCGCAAGCGAGACGAATTGCGCGCGGATCAGTTCGTCGTCATCCGGCGATGCTGCGCCGCGCGTCAGTTTGCGCGCCAGAAAGAGGTACATTTTTTCGGTGAGGATGCCGGGGCTGGAATAAAAGGATCCCAGGTCTTGCCATTGCGCGGCGCGATAGCCGGTTTCTTCTTGCAACTCGCGCGCGGCGCATTGCGCCGGGTCTTCGTCTGGCTCCAGCGTCCCGGCGGGAATCTCTAGCAATTCGCATCCGGCGCCGGAGCGATACTGCTTGACCAATAGCACGCGCTTGCGCGCGTCGAGCGCGACAATCGCCACCGCGCCGCGATGCTCGACGATTTCGCGCGCGGCGATCTGGCGCGTCGCCAAGCGCACGCGATCGAGCCGCAGGTTGACGACGCGCCCGCGATAGCGATACTCGCTCTGGAGAATTTCTTCGGACATTGTTTCGCTCGTTTCAAACAAAAAGAGGCGCGCGCCAGCTATTCGCGCGGGACGCCACGCCTCTCGTCACTTTTTTTCGTCGCGTTAAGGTTGCGCCGGGACGATCAACACCAAACCCGGATAGATCGCGTTCGGGTTCGCCAGATTGTTCGCGATCTGCAACGCCATCGGCGTCGTCTTGAATTTCACCGCAATCGAGGAGAGTGTATCGCCGGGTTGAACGGTGTACGTCGAAGAGGCGCCAGAACCGGGCGTAGGCATCACGCTGCCGGGAGTCGGAGAAATCGGCGCGCCTTCGCCGGGAATTCGCAATACTTGACCGGGGTAAAGAAAGTTCGGATTGACGCCTGGGTTGGCGGCTTGAAGTTGCGCGACGCTGATGTTGAATTTGCGCGCGATCTGATAGAACCACTCGCCTTGCTGGACGGTGTACGTCGTTGGAGCGCCGGAGGGCGGGATCGGAGTTGCGCCAGCTGCAGGGGTGGGAATCGCGCCGCCGGGCGCAGGAATGTTCAACACTTGCCCGGGAAAAATCCGGTTCGGGTTGATCGTCGGATTTGCCACGATCAATGCTTCAACCGTGACGCCGTGTTTCTCCGCGATCTTGCGCATCCAATCGCCCCACTGCACGGTGTACGTGGTTGCCGTGCCTGCCAGCGGCGCGCTCGGTGTGGACGAAGTAATCGGTACCGTCGGCACGACAAGCGTCGGCGGCGGGACGACTAACGTCACCGTCGGGCTGGGCGTTTCGGTGGGACCTGGAACAAGTGTTGTCACCGCGCCACTAACGCCCGGAGTAATCGCGGCGGGGACGGGTGTAGAGACTTGGGCAACTCCCGTCGTCGGCAAGTCGAACGGTTTTTCGCGCGTGCACGCGATCACGCCCGTTGCGAGCGAAAGAGTTATGCCCAGGACGATCAAACGTTTTACCAAGTTGACCTCGGTCATCGGCAACCTCCTTGAAAAGATCGGTGTCGCCGGGTTGCGCTCATATATTAGCACAAGTTGCGCGCGGCGTCAAGCGCGTTTGCGCGTCCGCGTTTGCGCGTCCAGAGTAATTGTGCTATACTTTTGTCCAGATGCCCCTGTAGCTCAAATGGATAGAGCGAAGCACTCCTAACGCTGCGGTTGTGGGTTCAAGTCCCGCCAGGGGCATTCCACAATTACAAATTGACAATGAGCAAATGACAAATCCCCCATTCGTCATTTGCTCATTTGTTCATTCGTCATTTGTTCATTCGCCATTCGAGGGTCTATGATGATGTACACCAAAGACCAAGCCCGCGCGCACATCGCCGATCTCGTCGCGCAGTTCGAGCAAAACGAAGCGACGCTGCTCAAAACGGAAGAAGCGAACATCGAGAATGTTTTCGTCCGTCCGCTGTTTCGGTATTTGAATTGGAACGTGGACAACACCGGCTTGTCCGAACCGCAATGGGAATTTGTTTTGCAGCGCACGACGCGCGAAGGCAGTCGCCCCGATTACATTCTCCAGCTCGACGGTCAGCATCTTTTCGTGATGGACGCGAAAAAAGCGCGGTACGATATGCACGATCCGCGCTGGCTCAACCAGGTCTACGCCTACGCGTATTCGACGCAGAACAACGCACCCGCGCGCAAAATTGACTTTGCGATCCTCACCGACTTTCAAGAGTTCGTCGTCCTCGATTGCACGCTCCACGCGACCAGACCGGAGACGCTGAACAATTTCCGCGTGCTGGATTGGCGTTACCCCGATTACGTTTCCCACTTTGACGAGTTGTGGGACTTGTTCGAACGAAATAATGTGCTGGCGGCGCGACGGGGCGTTTTGTCAAACGCCCCCACCGGAATTTTCACGCGCTATCTTTCCCCCAAGCAAGTCAAAGCGAATCGCATTCCACCGGACAAGGCGTTTCTTGCCGCGCTCGACGACGAAAAGACCGGCTGGCGCGTCCGGCTCGCCAAAGATATGAAGCGACTCAATCCGCAAGCAACCGGCGATGTGTTGACCGCCGCGGTGCAACTCTTGATCGATCGCCTCGTCTTCGTCAAAGTCCTGTCCGACCGCGAGATCGAAGAGGATTATCTCGCGAAAATGGCGGCAATCGTCGCGCGCGATGGCTTGGCGGAAAACGATCGCGGTTGGTTCGTCGCGTGCCAAAACTTGTTCGCCGATCTGAATCAGATGTACAACGGCAGCGTCTTCGCGCCGCGCCCAGAACTCGAAGCGGTCGCGGTCAGCAACAAAGTTGTGCGCGACATCATTGACGATCTGCTGCCCGAAAATTCGCCGTACAATTTCGCGGTGTTGCCGGTCGAAATTCTTGGCACGATTTACGAACGCTTCCTGGGTCGCGTCGTTCACGCGACGGATGCGCGCGTCAAGATCGAAGACAAGCCGGAGGTGCGAAAAGCGGGCGGCGTGTACTACACACCGCAGTACATCGTCAACTACATCGCGCAAAACACCGTCGGCAAATTGCTCGCGGATTGCAAAACGCCTGCCGATGTTGCGCGGTTGAAGATTCTCGATCCGGCGTGCGGTTCGGGATCGTTTTTGCTCGGCGCGTACGACGCGTTGATCGCGTGGCACAAGGCGTACTACGCGACGGAGGACGGACGACCGACGACCGACGAAAAAAACCGTCGTCCGTCATCGGTCATCCGTCGTTCCAGCGACGCGTACTATCTGGACGATGACGGGCGCGTGCGGTTGACCGCGAAACTGAAACGCCAAATTCTGCTGAACAATCTTTTCGGCGTGGACATTGACCCGCAAGCGGTGGAGGTGACGCGCTTGTCGCTTTCGCTCAAGGCGTTGGAGGAGACACGCCGCGACGAGGCGCATCACGAGCGGACGCTGTTCAATCAAACGTTGTTGCCGGATTTGACGCGCAATATCAAATGCGGAAATAGTTTGATCGGGACGGACTACATTTGCGTGGACGATGAAGAGTTGAAACGCGTCAAGCCATTTGATTGGGCGGCGGAGTTTCCGCAGGTGTTTACCCCCACCCCAACCCTCCCCCGTTCGCAACCCCAGCGAACAGGGGAGGGCGCGGCGTTCCCTCCCTTGTCGGAGAATTTTCCGACGGGGGAGGGCAAGGGTGGGGGTTTTGACGCGGTGATTGGGAATCCGCCGTGGGGCGCGGAAATTCATGGATCAGAAAGAGGGCATCTGACGAAAATTTATCCCGATGTTGCTGATTTTGAATCTTCCCAATATTTCCTAGTCAAAAGCATCGCGTTGTTGGGCCGTAATGGTTTATTGGGAATGATTATTCCGAACACATTTGCGCTCAATATTTTTGCGCGCAAGTGTCGGGAAAAAATTCTTGACGAGACAGCGGTTTCAATTATGGTCGATCTCTCAGATGCAGACGTTTTCGCGGGGCCGAGTGTACGCTCAATGATCTTAGTTGCAGAACAAAACAATATTTCAGATTGCCAGGTATTTGATTTTCGAATGAATCCTCCCCACGCGGAACGAATGCGAAAAATCTCTCAAGATGATCTGAAGAAGAATCAGACTTGGAAAGAATTCTTTGTCAAAGAGTCACCGATTATGCGCCTTATGGAGCGATTGATAATGAGGAGTAATGTCCTTGCTGATTTCTGCGACGTGAAGCAAGGATATATCCCGTATCGAACAACAACATTGACCCGAAGATTTGGGAGAGCGAAAGCAGAGGAAATCGTAAAGCAACGATCATGGCATTCCGTACGGCGCGAGAGTGCTGAGTACAAGAAAGAACTTCAAGGTAGAGACGTCGGAAGGTACTCGCTGGAGTGGTCAGGTATTTGGGTTCGCTACGGAGAATGGGTCTCAACCTATCTTCCGCTGTCGGTTTTCTCTGGCTCGCGAATTCTGATACGCGAGATAACAGGACGGTTGCCACACGCGCTTTTGTCAACTTACGTTGAAGATGTGTTCGTGCATAATCCAAGCGTTCTGGCTGTTCTTCCGCGTTCTAATAACATTTCTCCAAAATTCATTCTCGGTGTGTTGAACAGCAGGCTGACCAGCTTGCTCTTTTCACATGTTGCGCCCAAAGCAAAGAAAGGGCTGTTTCCCAAAATAATAATCACGGATGCAAAAAGATTGCCCTTTCCGCGCATCAACTTCGCTGACGCCGCCGACAAATCGCGCCACGACCGTCTCGTCGCGCTCGTAGACCAAATGCTCGACCTGCACAAACGCCTGCACGCCGCGCAAACGCAAACGGATCGCGAGTTGTATCAACGCCAAATTGACGCAACGGACAAGCAGATTGACGCGCTCGTGTATGAGTTGTACGGATTGACGGAGGAGGAAATTAAAATCGTAGAGGGGAAGTAGGGCGTTTGGATCACGAAAGCCGCGAAAGCGCGCGAATACCGCGAAACGCGAAAGGGTGACTTTGCGAAGCGTTTCGCGGCTTTCGCGCGAAGCGTTTCGCGAGTTTCGTGATCCAATGTTCTTCGCCAAATTGACGCGACGGACAAACAGATCGCCGCGCTGGTCGCTGCGCGTGAGTTGTACGGGCTGACGGAGGAGGAGATTCGGATTGTGGAGGGGAGCGAACCGAAATGAAAACGCTTGATGGGATTTGTCGTCAATTAGCCGCCGGTCAATTTGAGTTTAGTCGGCACGCTTTCAAACGCGCGGTCGAACGCAACATCAGCGAAGCGGAAATACGCGAAGCTGGAAAAAGTGGTATAATCATCGAGGATTATCCTGATGACAAATACGCGCCGAGTTGCCTGCTCTTGGGGTTCACCGCGGCAAAACGTCCGTTACATTTACAGGTTTCCTACGCCGACACAGACTTGGTCAAACTGATCACGCTTTACGAACCCGATCCTACGGAATGGCACGATTACAGGACACGGAGGTAAATATGTTCAAATGCCACATTTGCGGTTCAACCGAATTCCGCAACGATATGGTCAACGAAGTTTTCGAGATTGATGGACAACACATCCTCGTCGAGAATATTCCTGCCAAGATTTGCGCGCGTTGCGGCGATGAAACATTTAGCCGCGCGACCACAGAGAAAATCCGCCGGATGGCACACGGTGAAGCCGCGCCCGTCAAGTCTGTGCCGTTGAATGTTTTTGCATATCCCAGTGCGGCATAATCCGTTTGCAAACGGAAATGGATCGTGAATTATATCAGCGCCAAATTGACGCGACGGACAAACAGATCGACGCGCTGGTCGCTGCGCGTGAGTTGTACGGATTGACGGAGGAGGAAATTAAAATTGTAGAGGGGAAGTAGGGCGTTTGGATCACGAAAGCCGCGAAAGCGCGCGAATACCGCGAAACGCGAAAGGGTGACTTTGCGAAGCGTTTCGCGGCTTTCGCGCGAAGCGTTTCGCGAGTTTCGTGATCCAATTGTCATTTGCTCATTTGTCATTTTTCATTTGCCGCTTTCCCCTGTTTTTCAAACATCTTCAAAATTTCCTTCACCGTCGTCGCGTCTTCCGCTTTTTTGTCCGTGCGAATAAATCCAATCACGCGCGGAAAGCGCAGCGCGTACCCCGGCTCGTCGCCGATTTTGCCCGCCGTGTGAATCGGCGAGCGCGTGATTTCGTCCGCCTGCATCTCGATCACGTACCTGGGTTCGACCCAGACATCGGGCTCCATCACCGCGTCGACGCGCGCCGGTTTTTGCGCCACCGCGATTTTGTCGAGGAGCGCGCGCATCTGGGGCCATTCCGCGTCGGAAAAGCCGGTGCCGATTTTCGCAATGGTCGCGAACTTGTCTTGCTTTTGATCGTAGACCGCGACGAGCAGCGCGCCGATGCCAAACCGCGCGCGCATTCCGCGTCCGCGCAAATAGCCGACGACGACGCCATCCACCGTGTCCGACAAGTGTCCCTGGTATGATCGTTTCAACTTGATCCAGTTGAAATTGCGCGCGCCGGCTTGATAGCGCGAATCGAGCCGCTTTGCCATAATCCCTTCCAGCCCGCTCGTGATCGCGTCCATAAAATATTTTTCGATCTCTTTTGCGTCTTGTGTAACCAAATGCTTTGAGATTTCGACGCGTTCACCCGGCGCGATGATCGACGCGAGTGTTTCGTGCCGCTTCGCGTACCCTTGCCCGGTGAAATCTTTGCCGTCGAGGTACAGCAGATCGAACGCGACGAGCCGGAGCGGAAACTTGACCGTCATCTCTTCGAGATCGTACTTGCGCTTGCGCTGCATCGTCACCTGGAATGGATGAAATTCGCCGGTCTCGGGATCGTACGACAACGCCTCGCCTTCCAGAATCGCGGTTTTCGCTTTGATCTGTTTGCGAATCCCGTCCACAATGTCAGTGAACATCGCCGTCGTTTCTTCCAGGTTGCGCGAAAAAATTCGCACCTCGTCGCCGCGCTTGTGCACCTGGCAACGAAAGCCATCGTACTTACTTTCGATGGCGCACTTGCCGAGCCGCGTCACGATGTCTTCCGCGTTCTTGGCGCGTTCGGCGAGCGCCATCCGCACGGGATTCCCAACTTGCACCTGGATTTTCGCCAGCGCGTCCACACCTTCCGCTTTGAAGACGCGCGCCACCTGCCCCAAGTCCGAGCAGACGTTGTACGCGCGTTCGATCGGCGCGCGCAAACTTTTGTCGCCGGTCTTCGACCACGAGAGCCCTTCCATCACCGTCGGATCGCCGATGCCGAGCCGCAAGCGTCCGAGCGGAATTCGCAGAACGTAGCGCGCCTCGCGTCCTGCAAGTTTTTGGAGCAAGTCGGAGAGCAAGTCCGTTTTGTTTTCGACGGTCCCCTCGCCGCTCGTCGTCGCGATCTGTTTCAACCGCTCGAACACTTGCGCAACCGTCAGCCTCTTGCCGTTCTCGCCCAACAATTTTTCCGCGACGATCCCGTAATCGCCGTGCTGTTTGTACAGTTTCTTGACCGCGTCCTTGTCTTTGCCCGACGCTTTTGCCAACGCCTCCGCCGCCAACGCTTCGCCGATTCCAAAATCAATCGGCTCGAACGCGGGACCGAGACGTTCCTGGGTCAGGTAAATAATCGGCGCGATGTCTTCTTCGCTGGCTTCCTTGAACAACGCGCCCAGCGTCGCGGTCATCTCCAAACGCTTGGTCGTCGCTTCGAGTTGCGCGAGATAGTCTACGAGTTTTGAGAAACGCATTGAAACCTCCGTAATGCGTGATGCGTATTGCGTGATCGTCACGCATCACGTTCTTGCGCGTTGCTGTCATTATACCACGCGTCACGCCACGCTTCAAGCGAATGACTATTCGCTATTCGCAATTCGCCGTTTGACAAATCGCAACGCTTCACCTATGATGCGTCGCAATGCAGAATCATTCGATCACCTTGGCGTCCACCTCGCCGCGCCGGCGCGAATTGATCACGTTGTTCGACGCGGCGTTTCAATTTGCTTCCGCCGACATTGACGAAGCCCCGCGCGATCACGAATCGCCCGAACAACTTGTGCGCCGATTGAGCCGCGCCAAAGCCGAACTCGGCGCGCGCGATGGACGCGACGCAATCGTGATCGGCGCGGACACGATTGGCTGGATTGACGATGCGATCATCGGCAAGCCGTGCGATCTGGACGACGCGGTGCGAATGTTAAAGCAATTACGCGCGCGTCCGCACATTGTTTATTCCGGCGTGACGGTAAAACGAGGCGAACGCGCGCTGACTCTCATCGCAACAACAACCGTGTGGATGCGCGATTATTCCGACGCGGAAATCGCGGCGTACGTCGCCACCGGCGATCCGCTGGACAAAGCCGCCGCGTACGCGATCCAACACGGTGATTTCCGTCCGGTCGCGCGCATTGACGGCTGCCACGCCAACGTGATGGGCTTGCCGCTGTGTCATTTGTATCGCGCGTTGAGATCATTCGGTGCCGCACTCACAGAACCCGATCGCGCGTGCCAAGCGCATTTGGGCATTGTGTGCCCGGTGGCGCGTGACATTCTCAGTGATCAGTATTCAGTTGTGACTGAACACTGAACACTGAATACTGAATACTGAACACTTTATTTCCCGCCAACATGAACATTCTTGAAAGTCTCAACCCCGCGCAACGCAAAGCCGTTGCCGCCGTGAATGGTCCCGTGCTCGTACTCGCCGGGCCTGGAAGCGGCAAAACGCGCGTGCTGACGCATCGCGTCGCGTATTTGATTCGCGAATGTCGCATCGCGCCGTACAATATTCTCGCGGTCACCTTCACGAACAAAGCCGCGCGCGCGATGCGCGAACGCCTGACGCAGATCGTCGGCGAAGCGAGCGTGAACGATTTGACGATTGGCACGTTTCACGCGACCTGCGCGCGCTTTTTGCGCCGCGACGGCGAACGCGTCGGGTTGGGGCGCGGCTTTGTGATTTACGACGAGGACGATCAGCAGTCGCTGATCAAGCAAATCCTCAAAGAGATGAATCTCGACGACAAGGTCTATCGCCCCGGCGCGGTGCTGGGCGCGATCGGCAAAGCGAAGAACGACCTGATTCCGCCGGACCAGTACGTGCCGCCGTCGTACTGGCACGAAGTTGTCGGACGCGCGTACAAACGCTATCAGCAATTGCTTCTGGAAAACACTGCCGCCGATTTCGACGATCTGATTATGCAGACGGTCCGTCTCTTGCAAGAAAATCGTGACGTGCTGGAGCGCTATCAAAATCGTTACACGTACTTGCACGTGGATGAATTTCAAGACACGAATATGGCGCAGTATGTCTTGATGAAATTGCTCGCGGACAAGTATCAAAATTTGTTTTGCGTGGGCGATGAGGATCAAAGTGTGTACGGATGGAGAGGGGCAGACTATCGCAACGTCCTCCGCTTTTCGCAGGATTTTCCGAACGCGCAAGTGAAATTGCTCGAACAGAATTATCGCTCGACGCAAACGATTCTCGACGTCGCGCAAGCGATCATTCGCAAGAATCCATCGCGCCACGCGAAGCAACTCTGGACGGAAAACGCGCAAGGCGTTCCGATCACGCTCTTCGAAGCGTACGATCAGGACGAGGAAGCCGCGTTCGTCACAGACGAAATCACGCGGCTGACGAAACAGGGCTATCGCGCGCGTGAGATCGCCGTGTTCTATCGCACGAACGCGCAATCGCGCGCGCTGGAAGACGCGTTCGTCCGGCGCGGAATGCCGTACCAACTCGTCGGCGCGACGCGCTTTTACCAGCGCCGTGAAGTCAAAGACCTGCTCGCCTACTTGCGTTTGATTCACAACCCCAACGACTCCGTCGCGTTCAATCGCGTGATCAACGTCCCGCCGCGCGGCATCGGCAAAACGACGCTGGACAATCTCGCGCGGTGGGCAGAGCGTTTGCAGATGTCGCCGTATGCGGTGCTACAAATGCTCAAAGCGCAGACGGACGACGGAAGACCGACGCCCCTCGCCCCTCGCCCCTCGCCCCTCGCACCCGATGCGTTCGACGCGCGTGCGCGCAAATCGCTCGTCGCGTTCGCGAATCTGCTGGACGAGTTGATCGCGGCGCGTGCGGAAAAGAAACTCGCGGAATTGTTCGAGCGCGTTGTTTTGCGAACGGGTTACGAACCGTACATCCGCGATGGATCGGAAGAAGGCGAAGATCGCTGGGGCAACGTCACCGAATTGCAGCGCGTCACGAGCAAGTACACCAGCGCGGCGGCGGATGTGACACTCGCGCAATTCCTCGAAGAAGTCGCGCTCGTCGCCGACATTGACACGATGCGCGACGACGTGAACGCGCCGACCTTGATGACGTTGCACACGGCGAAGGGTTTGGAGTTCAAAGCCGTCTTTATGGTTGGGATGGAAGAAGGTTTATTCCCGCACTCGCGTTCGTTCGAAGACCCGGCGCAGATGGAAGAAGAACGCCGCCTGTGTTACGTCGGCATTACGCGCGCGAAAGAAAAATTGTACCTCGTCCGCGCGTTTCGGCGTTCGTTCTACGGAAGTTCGGAACCTGGGGAGCCGTCGCGGTATCTCAAAGATATTCCGCGCGAACTGATCGCGGATAGCCGTCAGCCATCAGCAATCAGCCGTCAGCGGTCGGCGGTCGGCAGTCGCCGGTCGCATCGCGCGGTGGACGATTACGATTTTGATGATGAAGAAGAAACGGCAGCGCGCTCGCGCCCATCACGCCTCACGCCTCGCGCATCACACACTACGCCTCCCGCCCCTCGCCCCTCGCCGCGCCCCACGCAATTTCATCCCGGCGATAAAGTGCAGCACGCGAAATTCGGCGAAGGCGTCGTGGTCTCCAGCAAAGCAATTGGCGATGACGAAGAAGTCCAAGTCGCGTTCGTCGGCGCGGGCGTCAAACGTCTCAGCGCGCGTATTGCGAATCTGAAGAAAAAAACCAGGTAGACGCGCGTTGTCTACCTGGTTTTTTTACCTGGCAAATCGTTCGATCAATTCGCGGATGAATTCAATCCCCTCGAAATAATCCGCGAGCCGGATGCTTTCGTTTGGCGCGTGGCTGCGCGAATCGTGCCAACCCACGCCCGCGCCGACCGCCGGAATTCCCAACGCTTGACACAACGAATACATCGGACCACTGCCTGCCATCGTCGGATACACAATCGGCGGTTGCGTGTAGACGCGCGTTGCCGCGTCAATCGCCGCGCGCACGATGGCGGAATCGAGCGGCGAGCGCGCGACCTCTTCGCCGTTCTCCGTCAACACCACTTCGATATCGTGAAAGCCGCGCCGCGCGAGATGCTTTTTCAGCAAATCCAAAACAAGGTCGGGCGATAAATTCGGGACGAGTCGAAAATCAATTTTGGCAAACGCGTGATTCGGCAATACGGTTTTCGATCCTTCGCCGATGTAACCGGAGTACAAACCGCAAATCGTGCAGGTCGGCTCGTACAAATATTTCTTGAGCAATTCGATGCCGGTGAGATTGCGGATGAACGACTTGATTCCCAGATCGGCTTTGGTCTTCTCCTCGTCGTACGGAATCGTTTTCAGCGCGTCGATCTCCGCCTCGGTGGGCGCGCGCACGTGCCTCATCAGATCGTCAATCAGAATATTATCGTCCGCGTCTTTGAGTGTGGCGAGCGCCCACACCAATCGCCACGCGGGATTGACGATGATTGCCGCGCTCGCGGAATGCAAGTCGCGCGTCGCGCCGCACGCGTGCAGTTCGACGTAGATGATGCCCTTGACGCCGCACGAAATCACGGGACGCTCGTTCACGTCCTTGTATCCCGCTTCCCACAAACATCCGTCCGCGTCCGCAATCAGCGCGCGATTTTCCGCGACGAATTGCGGCAAATGCGTACTGCCGATCTCTTCCTCACCCTCGAAGACGAATTTGATTTTGAGCGGCAGCGCGCCGAACGCGGCGAGGTACGCTTCGACCGCGTGGATGCGGCACATCAAGTTGCCCTTGTTGTCCGCGACGCCGCGCGCGAACAACTTACCGTCGCGAATCGCCGCGTCCCAGGGACCGCTCTCCCACAGTTCGAGCGGTTCGGGTGGTTGCACATCGTAGTGATCGTAGATCATCAGCGTGCGTTTGCCGCTGCCGATTTCGCCGTAGACGACGGGTGCGCCGCCCGCGATCGGAATGAGACGCGCGTTCGCGCCAAGTTTTTGCAAGCGCGCTAGCACCTTGTCCGCCATCTCGCGCATCCCCCAATTCTGCGCGGCGACGCTTGGCTGGCGACACGCGTCTTGCAATTCCGCGATGAAACGATCTTTGTTGGCGTTGACGTAGGTTTGAAACGAGTCCATTGTTTCTCCCAGGTTCAAAGTTCAAGGTTCAAGGTTCAAGGTTCAAGGTTCAAGGTTGAAAGTCCAAAGTTCAAAGTAAAAAGTGAAGAGTGAATTGCGACAACTTTTTACTTTTAGCTTTTGCCTTTTTACTTGCTCTCCAGAATCGCGCGCGCTTCTTGCTCACGGATACGCGGCACCAGTACTTTTGCTATGCCGATGCCGTCCACCGTCATCGGGATCACGTTTTGCGATTCCGCGCGAATGATCGCCGGAATACCCGCGCTCTCAAGTCAGCCACAATTGGCATATTTTGCCTGGCGCGATTGACGACCTTGTGCGCGCGGTGCTGGCGGACTTGCCAGACTTTTCCGAACCAGACACACCGACGCCGACCACAGGCGCAGCGGAGTTGGTGTCAGCTTGATGCGATTGTAACACAACATTGGCGGAGGAACAAGCCGCGCGGTGCAAAACCGCCTTTTGTTCCTCTGCTTTGCTATGCGGTGGTATCGCCTTTTCTCCCACTCTCCTGAGCCCTTCTCGTTCCTTTGCGCCGCGACGCGATAACGGTTATAATCCCCATACCAGCACCAAGAGCGCGCCTGCGCGTCAGTAGATTGTAAGACAATTGTCAGCTCTTTACTTCCCAAGTCCGCGTATAATCCCAGGTGTAGTATGTGCAAATATCAACTGCACCAGCAAGTCGAAGCGACTGTTGAGAGTGTCCAGCCGTATGGCGTCTTTGTGCGTTTGGATGATAAAACGCGCGCGTACATCCGTCGTCGCGAATTGGATTTGGATCGGGACGTAGAACCCGCGCACGTTGTTCGCCTAGGCGAAAAGATTACCGCGAAGGTAATCGCGCTTGAAACAGGCAAACATATCGAACTGAGTCGCCGCGTTATCCTGCCGAACCCTTGGCGCGATTTTGCGCGGCGTTTTCGTGAAGGCGATGTCGTGCGAGGTACGGTGCGCGCGTTGCATTCAAAAGGCGTGTTCGTACGCGTTGAGGCAGGTATCAGTGGCTTTGTGCCGCTTGATGAGCTGGCGACCTGGCAAGTGTTCGAGCCAGAAGCGTTGCTGTGGGTGGGCGATGAGGTCGAAGCAATCATCTTGTACCTTGACATGCGCGCTGAACGGCTCTCGTTAAGCATCAAGGCGCGCCTGGAACAACGCGCGCAAGCGCCGCAAATCATCGAACGACCTGCCGAGCAAAAAGCCGAACCCGCCACAATCGCGCCAAGTGTGTCGGAAGAGGAATTGCCGCCGCTTACAGCAGAGGAGCGCGAACAACTTGGGCCAGTCATCGTGATAGACGATGATGATGCCGTTCGCAATGGACTAGTCGAGTGGTTGCAACAGCGCGGGTATCGCGCGTGCGCCGCGCAAACACGCGAAGAAGTCCTGACGCAGATTCGACTTGGCGAGCGCGGCGTTCTCTTGGTTGACATTCATTTGGATGACAAAGACGGCTTGGAGTTGATTCGGAGTCTGCATCTCAATGGTAATGGCGTGCTCGTTTGTGTAATGAGCAGTCCCGAGTGGCTCTTGGAACGCTCCGAAGATATTCGCTCCGCCAAGGTCTCCCAGATTTTTGAAAAACCACTGAACGAGAACGATATTGATCAACTCCTCCGCCGCCTCGCGCGCGGTGATACGATACAACCTGCCTGGAAAATCCTGTCACATCAAAAAGAAGAAAAACCTGAATCGCAGGTGTTGAATCTTGCCCTCCGCGATGTTGCGCCGACGCGACGTTTGCAAGCCGCGTTGGAAAAAGTGATCGAGATGGCGCGCGCGGAAAAGGGCGTCGTCTTTGTCAAGGATCCTACTTCGCAGACGATTTCGATTGCGGCTGAGGCGGGTGAACTGCCCATACGGCAAGAAGCGCTCTATAGTTTGAAAGAGAGTCCTGTCAAAGATGTTATTGTTGAGGAAGAACCTGTACTAGAGGGGCACGCGACAACGAACAATCGTTTTCGCAAACTGCTTGACGTGGTGGCTTTTGAATCTTGTATCGGCGCGCCAATCGGGACGATGGGTGAAGTGCGACATGCATTATTTGTATTTCATCGCAAGCCCGATGCGTTCACACGTGTCCGTCCGCAATACATCGAATTAGATACAGTTTGGCTTCGCTCGATTTTGGAAGAACAAATGGTGAATGAACGCCTGCGCGCGATCAGCCCGTTGTTGCTGAGTGGTGAATTGGCGGTCGGGCTTGCTCACGAAGTGTACAACAAGGTGGGCGGGCTGGATTTGCAGCTGACTAATCTCTTGTCCCCTACACATCCTCCTTTAGACTTGCGAATTCCTCTCTCCGACATGCGAACCTCCGTGACTGATCTCAAAACGCTCGCGGGTTCGTTCCAACAAATGATGCAAGCCAAAGAGACACCCACCACGTTCAACGTCGGCGATGTCGTGTGGCGCACCGAGATGCTCATTCGTCCACTAGTGCGCAAAGGACGAGTGAAAATCGACTTGCACTTGGCAGACAACCTACCGCAGGTTACAGGAAATCGCAATGCGCTCCAGCAAGTTTTTCTCAACATTATGCTAAATGCGGTGCAATTCATGTCATTCAAACACGACAAACATCGCCTACTGAAAATATCCGCCTCATATCAACCCGATCACAAGCGCCCCCTTCAGATTCGTTTTGCAGACACAGGACCTGGCATTCATAAGCAATTGTGGGAGAAAATCTTTGAACTAGGTTTCTCGATGCGCGGAGGGAGCGGCTTGGGACTTTTCATCGCGCGTAGTCTAATTGAGATGTTTGATGGCAAGATCAAGGTGGAAGAGAGCGCGATCCCATCGGGCACCACGTTTCTGGTCAAATTGCCTGTGGCAGAACAGGAGAAAGGAAAATGAACGAACAAACGATACGCGTCCTCTTGCTCGACGATGAGGAGAGTCTGCGCAAACACCTAAGCGTGTATCTACGCGATACACACGGTCTGACCGTAGACACTGTTGCTGATGGCAATGCAGCAATGCGCTTGATTGAGGAGATGGAAGGCCACTATGACGTAGCGTTACTAGATGAAGCGTTGCCTGAAGGTCCCAGCGGACTCGAAGTCCTGCGAGCAATCAAAGCCAGATATCCTGAAATTGAGGTGATCCTTTTCACGGGCTGGGGAAGGGAAGCAGGGATGGAAGCACTGCATGCAGGCGCGTACCGCTTCTTCACCAAGTTAGTTGATAAAGATGAACTTGCAATGACAATCCGCTTTGCTGCGGAGCAAAAGCGGTTACGCCAAGAACGAGACTATATGGCGTCGTTGGTCAAGACGAGCCGATTGCTAACGCAAGCGACCCAGCGCGATGAACAACTAAATTTGGTATGGGATTTTGTGCGTGAGCAACTCGAAGTTTCCACCTTTTGGATCGCGCTTTATGATCCAGTCAGCGATACACTCGATTTCCCTATTGTCTATGATCAAAACAAATCTGTTCATCGCGATTCTAGATTTCTCGGTCAAGACAAAAGCATGTGGGGACTCGCAGGATATGTGGTCAAGACCGCTCAAGAAGTTTTGTGGTCATCATATCAACGTGGACAAGACCCAAGTCGGACATTTGGCATCTATCCGCTCCAAGTCGGGAATCCTGCTCAGTCCTGTTTCTCCATTCCATTACAGACGAAGAGCGAGAGGGTTCTGGGAGCAATATCCATTCAGAGTTATCAGCAGAACGCATTTGATCCCGCCTTGTTAAATGCCGTACGCGCGCTTGGCAATCAGCTTGTGGTCGCGCTTGAAAATAGTCGCTTGCTTAATGAGACAGAGCAAAAAGCGCGCAACCTAGATGCACTGCAAAATCTAGCAATTGCCATCAATTCCACGCTGGACCTAACGCAAGTGCTTTCTCGAACTTGTCAAGCCGCAGTTGAACTATCGGGGGCAGATCATAGCGGTCTAGTGTTGTTCGAACCTGATCTGGAAACAGGAAAAGTCATTGCCGAATATCCTGCGACCGAAAGAACGCTTGAGCAGATCATCACGGTACGTGGCATACCAACCGAAGAACGACTGGTATTTGAACAACAGGTCATCAATATCCCTGATTTAGCCAATGACACGTCGCTGGGACCTGTACGCGATCTTTTTACTGGCTTGGGTATTCGCTCAGTCCTAATTGTGCCAGTGATCTTTGGCGGTAGAGTGGTCGCCTCATTCAGCATAGATGCGATACAGAAACCACGCGCTTTCTCACAGAGCGATATTGAAATTTGTCAGAGTTTAGCAAATCAGGTAGCGGTGGCAATTCGGAATGCGCGTCTCTACGAAGAAACGTGCCAGGGACATGACTATCTACGCTCACTCTATCAGGCAACTACGGAAATTATCTCGCCGCGCGATCCTGGTGAGGTCCTGCAAAACATTGTGGAAACTGCCTGTCGCACTACAGGCGCATGGCGCGCAGCCACCTTGCTGATCGGAGCAAGTGGACGCCCGCGTGCGCTTGCATCATTTGGCTTTGATCATCGCTTGGATATAGCGGAAGGTGCCCGCCCAGATGGAATCTCGATACGGGTGGTTCGATCTGGAGAATCACAGTTCATTCCTGATACAAAAGCAGAAGCGGACAAGGTAAATCCCGCCATGCTTGCACAAGGATGCAAAGCCGCTGTTTGTCTTCCCTTGAAATTGCTAGGTAAAAATATCGGCGTGCTCTGGTTACAATTCCGCGACAAGCATACTTTTTCCGAAACAGAGCAACAAGCATTGCAACTCTATGCCAATCAATCTGCAATTGCCTACGACAACGCGCGGCGGATGCAGGAACTAGAGCAACTACGCATCGCCGCTGATGCAATAGCAAGCCATGCAGAATGGAGAGAGGTTCTGCTGGAAATTGCCGAAAGCGCAAAGCAAGTGCTTGAAGCGGACTACGTACTCATCTGGCCCTACGATGCGGAAAGAAAAATATTCTTCCCCGAAGATTTGGTAGCAGAAGGTATTCCTGACGATTTGCTGGAAGAGTTTCGAAAGGAAGAACCACACGCTGGCAGCACTACAGAGCATGTCCTCCAGAGTGGATATGTTTCTATTGATGACATACACAGTCCGCAGGCAGAATTTGTAGGCGCAACAACGCGCGACCTTTTGAATACATTCTACGTCAAATCGTTTCAAAGTATTCGTTTGGACGTTGCAGGGGAGCCGTTAGGTGTGCTGTTCGCGAATTACAAACACACGCGCGGTTTTGCCGAAGAAGACCGCCGAATTCTCGAGCACTTTGCCAGTCACGCAGCATTGACGCTTAAGAAGGCGCGCCTGTTTGAACAGGTGCGGCGTTCCCACGCCGCCGCAAGAGCAGTCGCCCAAGTAAGCACATTGGGAGACCTTGATAAGACATTGAACGCAACTGTAGAAGGCGCGCTTGCAGTGCTGCACTGTGATATTGCAACTGTGTATTCTTTTGATGAAGAGAACCAACGATTTGCTCAGCCGATAGGAACGGGATGCCATGACAGGAGAAATCTATGTCCCCCAAACGAGGTGAATTCAAGCCCTGATTCGGCTCCGTGGAGAATTATTCGGTTGCAGGACAAATTATATCACCTCTCTGAATATGCGCTTGACGATGAATTATTGGACAGTAATTTTATCAAAGCAGAAGGAGTCCAATCAGCATTGGGCATTCAACTTCGCTTCAGCGAGCACCGTGTTGGTGTAATGTTCATCAACTATCGGACACCGCATCGGTTCACCGAAGACGAGATTAAAGATGCACTGCAATTTGCGAATCAAGCGGCAGTCGCCATCCACAACGCGCGGTTGCATGATGAGGTACGCAAGCGCGCGGAGGTTATGCAGGGATTGTACGAAGCAGGTAAAGCCATTACCAGCACTTTGTCGCTTGAAGAAACACTTAATCACATTGCGGAACAGGCTCTGTACATTGTTGGTGCAGATTATTCCAAAGGAGGATGCTTCAGCCACATAGCACTACGTGAGGGAGATAAACTGCGCTTTGTCGCGGCTTGGCCTCCCGAGATGCTTAATCTTTTGCAAAGTGAGTTTGAATTAGATCTCACGGTTGACCCAAAGATTGGCATTCAAGGTCGCGCAATTAAGACAGCCGCAAGCCAAAATGTGAGTGACATTAGCCCAGATCCAGACTACGTCCAGATTGGCGAAGGCATCAAATCACAACTGTCGGTGCCGATCATGATTGGCATTGAGGCAATCGGTGTCGTAAGTGTTGAACATCCCAGAGTTAGTGCCTTTGCAGAAGAGGATGTTAAGAGTTTGGAATTGTTGGCAGCACAAGCGGCCGTGGCGATTAGCAACGCACAACTGTATGGAAAGACCACACAAGAACTTGCCGCGCGCACAGCTCTGGCTTGGACAGGCATGGTGAGTTCAACGTGGCGGCATGCAATCGAGAAACACGCAATTACAATTCGTGAGCAGATACAACTTCTACGATTTGATGTGGGAGACAGAGCGAACGCCGATGCCGTTGGCAAGCGACTAGAGATGGTTGAGCGATTAGCGAATCAAATACTCGAGAAGCCACTGACGCCGCCGCTGAGTACAGAAGAAGGCGTACATTCGTTACCAATCAATGATCTACTTCGCGAACGCACCAGACAATTGTGGATGCACGAACCATACAACTCCGTTTCTCTGAGATTGGACTTGAAGCTACAGAATTCGCAAACATTACGCGCCAGTCCTGAATGGTTGCGACGAGCGGTGGACATTTTGATAGAAAATGCCGTGGAGGCTACATCGGCATTGCCTGAGCGGAAAATTGCAATCTGCAGTCAACGACGCGATGATTACACTGAAATTTCCATCGCGGATAATGGGCGTGGCATACCACCGCAAGTACTAGAGCAACTCTTCCGAGAGCCGATCAAAAAGCCACAAGGTGCGAAAGGACAAGGTATCGGCTTGCTATTGGCACAAACCATTATACAGACGTATGGTGGCTCGATCCATTGCCGCGAGACAGGATCAACTGGGACCACGATGGTTGTCTCCCTGCCTCTCGAGATCTGATAACTCAGGAAACCTCCATGAACAGAAATTTCCTAGTTGTAACTCACAAAACTAGATCTATGTGGCTTGAGACAGCAAAACAAGTCCTGGTATCTATGGGAGAACTAGATGTTGCCTCTCCCGAAGATACTAACTTGAAGATGTCGCACCGTCAGTACGATATGGTCGTCATTGATTCAGCGGTGACGAAGAATCCTGTTTCGCTTGTGCGAAAATTGCGCACACGGTATCCTAAAATCCCTATTTTAGTAGCCACACTCTCGCGTAGTTGGCAACGCACTCGGACGATCTTGCGAGCGGGTGCAACAGATTGCATTCTGAAATCTATAACCAGAGATGAATGGACCTCATTGATAGCAAACGTGCTAGAACAACCCGAGTCTCCTGAACTCTCCATTGCGAAAGACGATGTACGTCCGAAGCCCAAAGCGACCATTCTCTTTGCAGAAAATGATCCTGATTTTCTTTCCACGCGGAGAGAATATCTTGAACGGGCGGGCTACGCTGTCATTTCTGCGAATAATCCAACAGAAGCGCGGCAAAAACTTGAAATCGGCGGAATAGATCTAGCCATCTTGGACATTCGTTTGGAGAATGATGATGATGAGCGGGATACTAGTGGACTGATACTGGCTAAGAGAGTAGGGCGGACTATACCCAAAATCATTTTGACCAATTTCCCTACCCACGATTATGTGCGCGAAGCGCTCAGACCACAATTGGACGGTTTGCCAGTGGCAGTGGACTTTTTAATGAAAGCAGAAGGAGTGTCTGCTCTCCTTTCGACAGTTAAAGATGTCCTTAACACCGCAACCGTTCAGAAACAAGAAACGCAACCACAACCCAAAGTGTTTGTTGCTCACGGACACGACTCGGAAGCCAGGGAAACAGTTAGTGGCTTTCTCAGAGGCATTGGCATCAAGCCCATCATCTTGTTTGAAGAAGCGGACAGAGGGGAAACCATCATTGAGAAACTAGAGCGGTGCTGTCAAGAGGCGGACTTTGCTATTGTACTTTTCACACCTGATGATTTTGGTTATCCCAAAGAAGACCCTAGAAACATCAAACCTCGAGCGCGACAGAACGTTATCTTTGAATTGGGATACATGGCTGCTCGGCTTGGACGTAGGCGCGTCCGCATGCTATACCAGCACGATGTGGAAATCCCAACAAACTTTCTGAGTGTCCTGTACATCGAAATGGATCCGTCTGGTAAATGGAAGACCTACCTTGAGCGTGAACTCAAAGATGCAGGCATATCAGTGAAGGCGCAGGTACAACTATGATAGGCAAGGTCCTGTTTGCTGACAACGATATTCTTTTCCTAAACACACGATCCGAATTTCTGGAACGTGCGGGGTATGATGTACTCAAGGCAAATACATTGGCCGAAGCCGCGTGGCTACTGAAGAATTCCAACATCCACATAGCCATTCTGGATATTCGCATGCAGAATGATGACGACGAGCATGATAAAAGCGGCTTGGTATTGGCAAAGCAATTTGCCTACCGTTCGGTTCCCAAGATCATTCTGACTAGCCATGCCTATTATGATGCTGTTCGAGAGGCACTCAGAGAACAAAAAGGGTTCAAGCCCGCGATAGATGTTATTAAGAAGGAGGACGGCCCCGAGGCATTGATTTCAGCCATCAAAAGTGCTTTCGATGAATCCGTCCGCATCAACTGGTCCCTCACCCTCGACTGGAAAGCTACCAACCCCTTCGCGCTCGTCTCGCACATCGAACCTGAGTTGGAACGCGAACGCCTGCTGAGCCGCGCCGAGGAACTGGAAGACCTCTTCCGCCGCCTGTTCTACGAAAAGGATCGGATCCGCATTGACCGCGTGATCTGGCATCGCGACGCGCGCGTCGCGCTCACCGTGTTCGCGTTCAAAGGCGCGGCGGTGGATTTGTTCGTCGTCGTCTGCGGACAGAACGCGCGAGTGGTGGAGGAAGCCAATCGAGCGGAAAAAATCGCGTCCAAAGCTCAAGGCGAAACCAGCACCATGCTTGCCGATAAAGCCGAGACCACACACTTTGCCGCGAATGCGTACAAACTCGCGCAGGCCGATCTTGAAACGATTCGCGCGCTTGGGGATGTGTACCGCGCGGGCGACAAGAAAGTTTTTTCGCAAGCGATAGAGACACTCTTTGAGAAAACACTCGCCGCGTGTCAAGGGTTGCCTGCGCCAGCCGAGCGCGCGCTGGAAGACTTGTATCGCGAACGACTTGGGCTAACTGCTGAGCGCGTCTCTCCGCAAGCGGTTCAAATGCGTTGGCAAGCCCTCGTGCGCTACATTCCTGAGCTCAAGAATACCATTCCAAGCCCAGAGCCAATCATCGCGCTCTTGCAATCGGCTGTCACCGAGCAATCAACGCTGACAATAAAATCGCCAGGGATGTTGGCAGGCGACAACATTCTTGTTGATACGAATGGGCACGCGTGGCTCACCGATTTTGCCGATGCGGGCGATGCGCCCCAGTTCTGGAATTTCGTCGCACTCGAGTCCGCCATTCGCTTCGATTGGGTCGAAGAAAAAGAATTACAGTGCTTGCGCGACATTGAAGAACGCTTGGTGGACAACGGTCACTTTGGCAGACCTGATCCACAAAGCATCCACCCTGGCGCGCAAAAAGTCATACGCTCGATTCAGCCGCTCCGCCGCTATGCCGCGCGCGCGGTCGGCAAAGAGTATTGGCAATATCACCTCGGCATCTTCTTTAATGCCGCGCGCCGTGTTGCCGATTTCGATCCCACTGTGACGCCGACGCCGAATGGACGCGCGCGGCTCGCGCACGCCTTGATGGCAATGGCGTTAATTGCAATAAAGGGCAGGCAAGCAGAACGTCCAGGTGCGGTGCCGAGCGAACGTGGACTGCACGTGGACAAGGATGGCGTCAAGCGCGACGGCAAGCGCATTTCAGTACGCGGGCAGAGCCGCGCCTTGCTGGATTATCTCGCCGATCATTGCGAGCATATCTGTTCATCGCGCGAACTGATAGAAAATGTCTTGCTAGACAAGTTCAATCAAAAAGACAAGCATCAAGCCGGTCGCTTACAAACCGCTGTCCGACGACTGCGCGAAAAAATCGAATACGATCCTGACAATCCGCGCTATGTAATTACCGAATCGGATGGCTATCGGTTGTTGTTGTGCCCCGATGAGTAACAAAACGTGGTACGGAATTAAATCGCACAAACCTGACAGGCAACTGTCAGGTTTTTTGTTTGCCGTTCGTAAGCGCGTCGTCAGATTCGCGGAACGGATCGGCGGCAAACTGCAAACAGATCGAACGCGAAAAATTCCTGGCACCTGTTTTATAGTGTGGATAGAAAATGCAGTGAGAGTGACGGCAGTCGGCGATCTGTCGTCAGCAGTCGTGCTGGGAGGGGATTATGCACCTCGTTCAACCGTCTTTACTAATCGCAGATGTCACTGTGCCCGATGTTGCCATTCGCGCGTATGCGCAGATTTTGTGTGATGACTTTGCGCGCTGGAGTGGACTACCCACGCCGCGCGTTGTTGTGACAAACGACGCTCCCTTCGAGGATTGCCCGTGCCAATCGCCCAGCGACGAGTGGGCGCGTCTCATCAACACTGAATTGTTCTTGGCATTGGGAATATCGAACGCCCTGCAGATGCAATTCGTCATCGCCCACGCACTGATGCATCAAATTGCAAGCATCGCCGAATGGGAATGTGATTTGCCTGCGCTCGATTGGATGAACTGCCTCGATACGCCGATCTGCGGACCAACCGCTTGCGCGATCGCGCGAACGCCGCGCTGGCGCGCAATGGCAATGCGGTTCATCTCTGGACAACGTACCGTCGCCATCGGCGACGCGCTGAACAGTGGAATTTGGCAAGCGCCGCTCTTTCAGGTCTGAAGATTGCATTGCTCTTCCTGAAAGAGTGGCGAAAGGAGGTAACCATGTACGTGCAAAACAACTATGCCGCGCTCGTTATTCTCGCCGTCATCATTCTCGCGGGCGCAGTCGTGTTGGGGCTCTTGCTGACGAATACTGAAGTCTTCAACCCAGCCAAAGCAAATCAAGAAGCCAGCGCCAAAGCGACTGAGAGTGCGCTCAATGCGCGAGAGCGTTCGGGTGTTTTGCAAGCCACCGAGACGCCGCGCGCGCTCCAGGTTGCCGCTCTGCAAACGCAAACTACGGATGCGATAAACGCGTCTCGGGCGATTGCCCAAGCGACTGCCATCCCTGCCCAACAAACTGTCACACACGCCACACTCCAAGCCCAAGTCAACGTGGCGCAAGCCAACGCAACGCAGACCGCGCTTGCCGCTGGGGCACAGAATGCAGCGTTACAAGCCCAAGCCACCGCAACGGCTATTGTGGGAGCAATCGTCAGCGACACAAACAAACGAAACAATGACAACACGCGCGAGATGGCTCTGACCATCGCAATGGCTGTAGCAATCACCGTAACCGCCGCGAGTGGCGCAACTCTTATCGTCGCCAACGCGA
>Ga0194126_10001468_pt1 | contig 39520 bp, 26 predicted proteins | sample TA2KigC150mmetaG_FD_148641 | JGI IMG/M metagenome (GOLD analysis project Ga0194126, IMG submission 148641) | Freshwater microbial communities from Lake Tanganyika, Tanzania - TA2015035 Kigoma Deep Cast 150m | ecosystem: Environmental > Aquatic > Freshwater > Lake | place: Tanzania: Lake... | reverse complement strand
TCCTCGGCTTTTGGACCGTGCTTCACGGAGCTGGTGGGGACGAGGGCCATTTCGCACTCGGGGCATGGGCCTGGTTGATCGGCGACGATGTGGGCGTGGGAGGCCATGGGGCAGGTGTAGAGAGGGGGCAAGGGCGCGGCCGGTTCGGGGGCGGGCTGGGGCGGTTGAGGCATGACGGGGATCAACGTCATCCGGCACTGGGGGCATTTGCCGGGTTTGTCGAGGCGCACGTCGGCATGCTCGGGCATGGGGCAAGTGTAGTACTGGACCGCGCCGCCAGGATGGATTTTGGCGAGGACATCCGCCGCGACCGGCACGAGGGTCATGCCACACAGCGGGCAGGACCCCGGGGCCTCGTACTCGATGGCCACGTGCTCGGGCATCGGACAAAGGTAGACGGTCTTGCCCGGGGTGGTTGCCGGCGTGGCAGCCGCGTTCGAGGGGTCGGTCGGTTGGGCTTCAGGGGCGTGCTCGAGGTGAGCCGACCGGCTCCGGGTTGGGTCCATCATCTTCTGGATCGCTTCGCGCAGTTGACTTTCGGAGTCGAGCATGAACTGGCCGGAGACCACGACCCGTTCGCCTGCCGCCAGCCCGCCCAGCACCTGGAGAAGGTCGTCTTGAGCGCGAGCCCCCAAGCGGACGGTGCGGGCCTGGAACTTCCCAGCGTCCAGGGCTACAAACACCGTGTTACGCTCCCCGCTACGGAGCACGGCCATGTCCGGCACGAGCAGGGTGGAGGGCGACAGTTCGGCCACCAACTCGACGGAGGCGAACATGCCTGGCTTGAGGAAGTAACCGGGGTTATGGAACTCCATGCGGACCTGGACGGTGCGGGTTTTCGGATCCAGGGTGGGGTAGATGTAGGTCACGCGGCCGCGGAACTTGCGGTCGGGCAAATAGGACAGGCTCACGGTAGCTTCTTGGCCCAGGCGGACGAAGGGCAGGTCTTGCTCGTAGACCTGGGCGTGTACCCATACAAGGGCCAAATCGGCGAGGCGATACAGTTTCATACCTGCCTCGACCATCTGACCATCGACCGCCAATTTTTCCACGACGAACCCGTCGATCGGGGCGAGCACGCGGAGGGTCTTGCGCGGCTGGCGGGTCTGCTCGAGCTCAGCGATCTGATCGGGTGAGATGTCCCAGTACTTGAGTTTGGTTCGGGCCGTTTCGCGCAACCCTTCCGCGCCGGTCTGGGAGCCAGCCTGGAGGGCCAGCAGATATTCCGTCTGGGCACTGTAGAGTTCAGGCGAGTAAACCTCGAAGAGCGGATCGCCCCGGTGAACTTGAGCGCCGACGGCATCGACGTGCAATGTCTCGATCCAGCCGCGGAACTTGGTGGTCACGTCGGCCAGGGCTGGTTCTTCGTAATCGATGGTGGCGACGGTGCGGATGACGCGGCGCAGGGGGCCGTTGGTGAGGACGGCGGTGCGTAGGCCCATGTTCTGGATGGTCACGGGGTCGATGGCGATGGTGGCGTCCATGGCCGCTTCATCCTCGTAAACCGGGACCAAGTCCATGCCCATCGAGTCTTTACCTGGGGAGGGGCTGACCTCGCCTGGGATCATGCTCGACTTGTAATATTTGACCGTGCGCTCGGCGGAGGCGCTGGCGCCGCCGCTGGACGTCGGGCTGCCCGGGGTACGGCGGATGGCGGTCAGCTTCATGCCGCAGATCGGGCAATTGCCAGGTTGATCCTGGATCACCTGCGGATGCATGCCACAGGTGTAGAGGGTCTTCTCGGCCGCATCGGCCCCGGCGGGGGCAGGGTGATGGTGGCCGGAGAGGCGGCCGAGATAGAACGCGCCGAGGGCCACGGCGATCAGGGCGAGGAGTGTGAGGGCGAGTCTGGATTTCATACCCAAGTTAGCGGGACTCATGAGTCGGTGGCAGCAGCGGCGCCCCATCCGGAGCTATCCCCGCGATGGACAACGACAGATCCGCCAACACGATCTCGCGGCGGGTGCGTTCGGACACTTCCTGCAATTGGAAGCCCAACAGAGTGCGCTCGGCGTCGATGAGGTTGAAGAAGTCAATCTGGCCGGCGAGGTAGCCGGCCCGGGCGATGGCCAACGATTGCGCGGCCTTGGGAATCAACTTCTCCTGGAGCAGCATCAGGTTTCGGGTGGTTTCCCGGTAGTCGTAGCTCTTCATGGCGAAGTCCACGGTCACCATGATTTGCTCGGCCGTGAGCCGAGCTTCGGCGGCGCTTCGGTTGGCCTGAGCTTGGGCGATCTGAGCTGCGATCTTGTCGCGCCAGAGGGGCAGGGTCATGCCTGCCTGCGGGCGAAACATGGCCGGGCCAGCCTTAGCGTCGGCCATCAGGCCGAGGCTGAAATCGGGCACCTTCGCTTTGTGGGCCAGGGCGATGGCGGCTTCGGCCAACCGCACCTCGGCGGCCATGGTGTGGAGTCGGGGGTTTCGGGTAAAGGCGGTGTCGAGCAGTTCCTCGGCCTGCAAGGTCAAGGGGGTCGATTGGAACCGAGCCGGTCGGGGTGGATCGGGTTGGTCGCGCGTGAGGCCGAGGGCGGCCTTGAGTTGAGCGAGGAGGGGGCGGCGTGAGTCCTCGAGATTGGCGATCTCGGTCGCCAGTTGGTCCTGCTCGATCTGGGCCCGGTAGACGTCCTGCAAGGTGACCTTGCCGGCGGCGTTTTGGGCGCGGGCGATTTGCTCCAACTCGGCGAGCAAGGCGAGGGTCTGGCGGTTGATGGCGAGGTTCTCGTCCAGGAACCAGAGTTGGTAGTAGGCGCGCTTGAGGGTGAAAGCGGTTTCCAGCACCGCCGTCTCGAAGGCGAAATACTTGGTTTGGCTCTCAGCCGTGGCCACATTAGCCGCGGCTTTGAGTTTGCCCGGCCCGGGCAGTTCCTGCATCAGGCCCGGCATGAGGGTCATCACGATGTCGGCGATGTCGGACTCGAAGGAGAGCCGTGGGTCGGGCAGCGATCGTTCGACGGTGATTCGCTCGACAGCCGACCACCAGTCGAAATAGGCTGCCGCCACGCGCGGTTGGTTCAGCATGGCGAAGCGGAGATAGTCGGCGAGCGGCGAATCACCGGTGAGTGCGGGTGGCCTGTCGGCCGTGGACCGCGGCCGCAACACCTCGCGGACGGTCTGCAGGTCCTGGCGTGCGGCGCGTTCGCCCTGGGTCGGCATCCCCCGGCAGCCGGTCAGGAACCAGAGCGTCAGGAGTAGACCCGCCGCGGGTATGAACTCGCGGTAGGCCGGCGTTCGAGAATGCGGCTTCATGGTTTCGATCTACCGTTGTGAGTACACCGCGCTGGGGTGAACCCCTCAGCCGTGCGGTGGTTGGGTCGCGTTCCGGTCTCCGGACGAGCTGGTAGAACGACTGGCGTCGGCTGGGCTAGGCAGGCCGGTCCACCGCCTCGATGTGCGGCTGGCAGCCAAGGGGCAGACCGGCGGATCGAACTCGCCGAGGTTGCGATCTTCGGTGTGCCTGACTAACGTCTGCCGGGCGTGACATGGATGCCCGGCTGACCATGCTTGGTGCCTGCTTGAGGGTGGAGCGCGCGGTCCTCTGCGCGCCGCAAACTGCCATGGACACGGGAAACCGTGGTCCGTCCGACGTCGATGGATAGGCATGACGAGGAGCGGGACCGGGTTGACATGGCTCGGCTCAACGCGGGCCACGAGGAGGCGCTTGACGATCTGATGGAGCGCCATGCGCCGGCGGTGTTCCAGTTTTTGTGCCGCATGTTGGGCGACGAAGCGGAGGCGGAGGACCTGGCCCAGGATACTTTCACGCGGGTCTTTCAGTACCGCGCTCGCTTCCGGCCGGACGCCAAGTTCAGCACGTGGCTTTATACCATCGCCGGCAACCTCGCTCGCAACCACTACCGTTGGCGGAGCCGACACCCGACGGTGTCCCTCGAGAACCCGACCGGCAGTGCGCAGCCGGGGTGGGCTGAGTCGATCCCGGCGCAGGCGGCTGCGCCGGACCAGACGGTGCTGAGGCTGGAGCGGGCGGCGGCGGTGCGGGCGGCGGTCGAGCGGTTGCCGGCCGACCTGCGTGAGGCGATCGTCCTCTGCGAATGGCAAGACCTGGCGCTGGCCGAGGCGGCGGCGATCTTGAACACGACGGCGAAGGCGGTCGAGCTCAGACTTTACCGCGGGCGCAAGCTCTTGCGTGAGGCGCTCCGGAAGTGGCTTTGATGGGGCAGCAGGCCCCAGCGAGCCCGAGCACGAGAAAAAAGTCTGCGGGGTACGACGGCGGCCGGGGTATTACCAACGAGAAGCATAGTAGCCATGTCAGAACCGTCAGGTGCATCCAACGACTCCGCCCTGCGGACGCTGTTGCGCGAGGCGCGCGTCACGCCGGAGTTACCCCTTAGGTTCCAGGCCGCGGTCTGGCGGCGGATCGAGCAGACCCGGGCCGCACGCGATTGGCTGGGACCGATTGTGAGTTGGCTGTGGCGTCCGCGTCTGGCCCTGGCCGGGGCGACCGCACTGCTCCTTTTCGGCGGGTCTTTGGGCCTGGCGGAGGGGGTACGCCTGGCGAAGGAGAACGCCAAGGAACGCTACGTGGCGGCCGTCAGTCCGCTGAACGCTGGGAATTGAGCATGCGCCGCCCGCTAGAGATCCTGTTAGCTGCCGTGTTAGCCGGCGGAGCGATCTTGGCTGCGTCTTACCTCGTCGCCAAGGAGTTGGCGGCTCGACACTGGATGGACCCGGGCGACGACCTCGAGTGGCTACGGCGCGAGTTCCGGCTGGGGGCGACGGAGCTCGATCGCATTCGGCAACTGCACGAGGGTTACTTGCCCGAGTGCGCCCGTTGGTGCGAGCAGATCGCAGCCCGACAGGCCGAACTCCAGGTTGCACTCCAGAGCGCTACGAACCTCACCCAGGCGGTTCAGGAGAAGCTGGCGGAAGTGGGGAACCTGCGGGCACAGTGCCAAGCTCAAATGTTGCGTCATTTCTTTGCCGTCAGCCAAGCGATGCCGCCGGAGCAGGGGCGGCGTTACCTGGCCGAAATGCAGCGCCTGACCCTGGGCCATCACGAGCGTTTCGAGCGGTCCATGGCGGGCAGCGCGCACGCCGAGCATGCCCATCACTAGCACGAGCGGCGGGTCGGCCGGGCTCGATGGATGGCGCGGTTTTTTCGTGTAATTCGCCCGGCGCCCGGCTATCTCAATGGATCGATCGCCAACACCTATGAGCATTCCTCGGATCGAACGCCGGACGTTTCTGACCCAAGTGTCGCTGGGCGCTGCTTCGCTGGCCGCGGTGCCCCGTTCTCGACCCGCCGCGGCCGCCGAGTCGAGGGACCGCAGCGCGGCGGATGCAGCCTTGGCTGCCTTGGCGCTGCGGCCCTTGCCCTTAGGTTCCATCCGTGCGACCGGCTGGCTCGAGCGGCAACTGCGACTCCAAGCCGACGGTCTCACCGGGCACCTGGATGAGTTTTGGCCCGACGTCAGCCAAAGCCAGTGGTTCGGCGGCCAGGCCGAGGGTTGGGAACGTGCGCCTTACTGGCTCGACGGCTTGATACCACTGGCCTGGGTGCTGGGCGACGCCGCCCTCCAGGCCAAGGCCAAGCGCCGCGTCGAACACATCGTCGCCCACCAACGCAGCGACGGTTGGTACGCCCCTTACCCGGCCGATGCCAACGCCCGCCCCTACGATCTCTGGGCCATCCTGCTCGCCAACAAGGTCCTGGTCCAATACCATGAGGCCACCGGCGACGCGGCTGTCCTGCAGGCCGTCCAACGCAACCTCAAGGCGACCCTCGACGCCCTCGATCGCACCCCGCTGTTCGGCTGGGGCCAGTTCCGCTGGTTCGAGGGGTTGATCCCGGTCTATTACGTCTTCGAGCGTACGGGCGAAACTTGGTTGCTCGAATTGGCCCGCAAACTCCAAGCCCAAGGGTTCGATTACATGGCCTTCTACGAGGGCGGCGAGGTCCGCTCCCCCACGCCGCGGCGCGGTCTCTGGACTTGGGAAAAGCACGTGGTGAACACGGGCATGGCACTGAAGGCCTATGCCCTGGCTTGGCGGGTCTCCCGGCGCGAGCCCGAGCGCGCCTTCGCGCGGCGCATGATCGAGCTGTTGGACCGTTACCATGGCCAGGTGCATGGCCTGTTTAGCGGAGACGAGTGCCTCTCGGGGCGAAGCCCCACCCAAGGCACCGAGCTCTGTGCGGTCGTCGAGGCGCTCTACTCGCTCGAACACCTCGTGTCAGTCACCGGCGACCCGATGTACGCCGATCGGCTCGAACGCGTCGCTTTCAACGCCTTGCCCGCCACCTTCGCCCCCGACATGTGGTCGCATCAGTACGACCAACAGGCCAACCAAGTCCAGTGCACCATCAACCCCGACCATATGTGGTCCACCAACGGCCCCGAGTCGAACCTCTTCGGCCTCGAACCGAACTACGGCTGTTGCACCGCGAATCTGCATCAGGGCTGGCCCAAGTTCGCCGCCCACCTCTGGATGCGCACCCCGCAAGAGGGCCTGGCCGCCGTCGCTTACGCCCCCAGCACCGCGCGCCTCGACGTCCGCGGCACGCCCGTGCGCGTGACCCTCGCCACCGATTATCCCTTCCGCGAGACGCTCCAACTCGAAGTGGCGCCCGATCGACCCGTCCGTTTCCCGCTTTGGCTGCGGGTTCCAGCTTGGGCGGAGGGCGCCACCCTGCGGATCGCTGGCGGCCGCGAGCTGAGCCTCGAGCCGGGCAGCTTCCACCGCCTCGAACGCGAATGGTCGACCCGCACGGAGCTGGCACTGCAGTTCCCCATGAAGGCGAAAGCGTCCCACCGATACAACGCGGCGATCGCCCTCGAACGCGGGCCGTTGGTCTATTCCCTCAAGCTGGGCGAGACCTGGACGCAGGTCAACGCGGACAAACCGCATCGCCAATTGCCGCACGGCGACTTCGAGATTCGACCGTCCACGCCTTGGAACTACGCCTTGCTCGTCGACGAAACCCGGCTCGAGGCCAGCGTTACATTCGAGGAACGGCCTGTTGGCGAGCAGCCTTTCTCGCCGGACGGTGCGGGTGTGGTCGGTCGCGTCCAGGGGCGTCGCCTGCCTGGCTGGAGGCTGCAGCATGGCTGGGCCGGCGAGGTCTCACCGCAGCCCCAACGCTCGAACGAGCCCCTCGAAGATCTGACCCTCATCCCCTACGGCTGTACCAACCTCCGTGTGACCGAGTTCCCCAGGCTGTCGCGCTGATGGCTTTGCTTTGAGCCCCTTGCCCCCGCTCTCGCGCTCGGCCGCCCCCTCACTCTCTCTGCAGCTCTATCCCTCCTCTCCTGCGCCCGCTTAGCGCGTGCGATGGTGGGGTCTAGCACCGACCGCCGCATGGAGTTCAACTGATCGAGAAGACAGGCCGCTTCGAGTGGATCGACCGGAGACTTGCCTGGCGTGATCCGTCAGGCTTTCAGCGGGACTTGGTGCCGCCAGTCGATTTCTTCCATCGGTTGACAGATCCCAAGTTGACCGTTCACCCGACGCGTGTAACGTATAGAGCAGGCCATCTGAAATGCTCGATAAGACATTGCCCATTCATCAGCCAACGTCTGTGGCCGGGAGCGGCGCCGGGATCACCTCGGCGAGTCTCGACGGACTTCGGCCGCGACCGCGACGAGCCGGACGGCGCCGTGGGCTCGGGACGGTCTGGCCGGCTCTAGGGCTGGCGGTCGGGGTGGTGGGTCTTGTGGCCACGGGCTGTGCCCCCGTGCCGGTCCATCAGCAGCGGTTGGTCGCCAAGCCGGGCATGCTCTTCTCGGAGTCAGCGGTGCTGCGGGTTGCGCCGGCGCTCTTGGTGCAAATCGAATCGGGCGCGGCGATCTCGGGGGGCGGCCAAGCGGCCGGGTGTACTTCATGCCGGTGACCACGCAACCATGCAACTGCCCTTCAACGTGAGCGTAACGGTCCAGCGCGCAGCCACTCGCGGCCACCGGTTGGCCTGGCTGGGCTTGCTGCTAGCCTTGGCGCTCGATGGGTCGGCCGAGCCCGCCCCCGCCTTCGCGCTTAGGCAATGGGGATCGGAGCGCACCGTTCGGTTGGCGGACTTTGCCGGGAAAGTGGTGGTACTGGATTTCTTTGCGTACTGGTGCGGTCCTTGCGACCGGGCTTCGCGGCTATTGCGCGAACAGATTCAGGATCATTACTCCGAGCGCGGCGGCAACCCGCAGGGTGTCGCAGTCGAGGTGGTTGCGGTCAACGTCGAACCGGGCCAGCGGGTGCGGACCGAGGCGTTCATTCGCCGACACGGCTTCAAGCTGGTGTTGGATGACGACAACGGCAAGACCCTCGCGGCGTATGGGGGCAGGTCGTTGCCGTTCGTGGTGGTGCTCGATGGCAAGCAGGGATCGCCGTCCCATCCCAGCTTCGACATCGCCTATCGCGGCGCCGGGTTGGCTAATGTCCAGAAACTGCGCCGCGCCATCGACCGCCTCGGCGCGCGGGTCCCAACCCGTCCAGAATCGCCAGCCTCAACCGGGACCGGGCCGTGAGGATTTCCTCGCACAAGATGCCTGCGCGGCGCAGGGGGTGGGCAGGTTGGCTGGCCGCCGGCGCGGCTGCAGCGACGATTTGGAATGTGGCGAACCTCGTAGCGGCGCAGTTGGATGCGGACCTCGGCGCACAGGGCGATTCGCGGGCCGGGGAGCCCGCCGAGGCGAGCACGCCCCCTGTGCGGGAGTTCGAGGCGGACAGCGAGGCGATCCTGTCGAGCGACGTGCACTTGACCCAGACCTCGCTTCGCTACCGCGAGGTGCGCGGGGCTTTCCAAGGCGACTTGACGCTTGGTCATGCCTATCTGGGCTTGGCTTACCGGCCTGTGTCCTTCGATTTCTTGGGCCACCCCACCCAGGTGGCTGAACACCGGCTCAGTGGCCAGTTGGATGCGCGCTACCGGGTGGCGTCGCCGCTGACGCTGCTGGCGGCTGGCTCGCTCTACGACGGGTACGCCGACTACCGGTCGGCCTGGCTGAACGAGTATTTCCGGCAGCAGTACGCTCCCCTGCCCGGTTACCGCGAGGCGGAGCCGGCGGGCCGAGGCGTTCAGCTCGGGGCGCACTGGGAGTATCTGCCCACCACCGGCTTTCTGCAGTTGAGCGCGACTTGGCTGCGGGACGACATCGCCCCGGGGTACGAGATCGACTTCAGCGGTCTGCGGCGGGGGCGGGCGACGCTCGACACCGCGTCTTACCAACTCACCGCGGAGAACGTCGTGACACAGCGCCTCCGGTTGCTGCAGCAGGTTCGGCTCGCCACCACCAGTGGCCGCGAGAATCGCTATTCCTACCAAGGCTCGGCCAACGTGGCCCTGGGCGAACGCTGGGTCCTGCGCGGTTACGGCGGGTTCGCCTTCGAGCGGCCCACGTTCGAGGCCTGGTTCGCCGGTGCCTCCCTCGAATTCGAGCTGACCCCGGCATGGTCGTTGAGTGTGGCCGGCCGGTATTACCGGGACACAGGCGAGATTGAGAACTCGCTCTTCTCGACCGCCGCACCGGGTCTGTCGGCCCTGCAAGCGGGCGTCGGCCTGCGCTATAGCTGGGCGAACTCGACGCTCCGATTCTACGCCGCGCCGTACGTCACACGCTACGACCCCTTCGGCCTGGGCACGGCCTTCTTCGCCGGGCTCTATCGCGACCGCGAGTGGGGTATTGTCCAGGTCGCTTATCGCGTCGAGTTTTAGCCGAACCACCCCCATGACGATGCGCTGCCTTCGACTCCCTAGGTTCATCCGGCGCCCTGATGCGGCGGCGCAGGCCTCGCCCGACGGCGTCTGCCGCCGCGCCGGAGTTCCCTCCCTCGGTCTACCGGCTCGACGAGTGGCGGGAGGGCCGGCACGCCGTGCGCGTTGGCGGGTCTCCCGGCGTGGTTGGACACTCGCGGCTGCGTGGGGGCAGGGTCTAGGCTTGGTGAGCGCACTCGTAACCGCGAGCATCTTGACCGCTGCCCAGGCCCAGTTCTATCAGGCGGGGGATGTCATCGAGGAGTTCGCCTTGGTCAACCGCGCCACGCGCGAACCGGTGCGGTTATCCGATTTCACCGGTCAGATCCTCTTCCTGGAGTGGTTTGCGTGGTGGTGCCCCTTTTGCCAGGCTGCCGCCCCCCAGGTCGCAGAAGGCATCGTGGAGCATTACCGCGTCCGGGGCGGTAACCCCGCGGGCATCCCTGTGGTGCATGTGGCAGTGAATTTGCAGCCGAACCAGGAGAGTCAGACTCAGAACTTCGTCGACCGCGCCGGGTTCGAGCTTGTGGCGGAGGACTTCGGCCGGGCCCTGGCCGGCCGGTTCCAGGCTGGCGGACAGCCCATCTTTGCCATCATCAATGGGGTAGCCAACTCGCCCTCGCACCGGCTCTGGGAACTGTTGCTGCACCAAGACGGCTACGGCCAATCGCAGTCCCCGATCGCCGCGTTCCGCTCGGCGATCGACGCCGTCCAAGCCGCACCTGCCGTTGAACCGGTCCGCATCACGGCGCAACCCGAAGGTAAGCGTGTGGTTGAAGGTCGTGGCGCCACGCTCGAAGTGGGCGCTACCGGGTCGCTCCCCTTGGCCTACCAGTGGCGCAAGGACGGTCTCGACTTGCCCGGGGCCAACTCCCCTCGACTCCGGCTGGATTCGGTCACGGCCGCCGACACCGGCTCGTACACCGTCCAGATCAGCAACGCCGCGGGTTCGGTCCTCAGCGAGTCAGCCCAGATCGAGGTCGTCCGCTGGGCCACGGAGCCAGCCCGGCTCGACCCGCCTCGGTTGCTGTCCAACGATCGGCTGCGTCTCATTCTGCACGGCGCCTCGAACCGGTCTTACGCTGTTGAACTCTCGATCGACCTCGATGGTTGGACGCGGCTGGTCGAGGTGGTTACCACCGGGCCGGTCCACGAGTTGGAGTTGCCGATCGGGGCGGAAGCGGCTGCACGCGGTTTCTTCCGCATCGTGTCGCCGTAGGCGCCCGGTCGAGCGCTCCTCGTGAGGTAGGGCGGGGCCGTCTCCAACACGCGCTAGGGTCAGGACCGAGCGCTCGCCTTTGGGGTCGGAACCTCGTTGGCGTGAGTCGACGCTAGGGTGCCGGGGTCGGTGCCGAATCCATGGCGGCGCGCAGTTCCTGTTCGGCGGCGGCGTTCCAATAGCCGCATTCGAGCTGAAAGAAGACGGACGTGTAGGGCAGCGTCAGCGGGGTCTTGAAGACGAGCACTTTGAAGGTCTTTCCCGCTTCGTCGAGTTGGGCGATGATCTGCTCATGCGGCAGGACTTGCACCACCCGGTTCTCGAGCGCCCGGCTCAAACCGGCCCGATAGGCCCCAATACCCGGCGCATGCGGCTCCGCCACGTGGTTCAACTCGGCGTCGGTGTAGATCGTTGGCTGCACGTGCTTGGTTTTTCCTAGCGCAGCGAGTACCCCCCTGACGACCTCGAGTTGATCGGCCGGCACATAGATCGTCTCGATCCCGGGCGCGGTCTGGAGTGGATAGGCAGAGTCAACGACCACGATCCAGTTGCGGTGGCCCAGCAAGGGGAGTTGCTGCTGCAACTTAGCCTGCCAAGCGGACTCCGCGGCGGCGACGCCGGCCGTCAGCAGCAGGAACAGGGTCAGGCGATGTGGACATTTGCGATGCATAACCCGGGCATGATTACACCAGCGCCGGCTGGCGCGCCATAGCACATTTGGGGGGGGCGGCGAGCGTCTCAGCGCCGACGGGCAACCTTCAGCTTCTCGAGCGGGAGATCATACCCCGCGAGTCGCCAGAAAAAGGTTTGCCGGTTTTCCCTGCGGGACCTAAGCATTGCGGCGCAAAGGACCACGCATGGGGTTGTTCGGGCCAAAAAAGAAGCGGGGCGAACACCGGTACTATCTGCTGCCCGGGATGGCGCGGAGTAACCGGCATCACCGGCGCCGGACCCATGTGGCAGCGGTCGTCTTCGGGATCGTGATCTCCTTGATCATCGCCGTCATTCTGATCTTAACGAACAGCCGTTGACGTAGCCGGCGACGGCCCGCCCCACCTCCCGACGCGACGCGATCTCGAACCTGACGATCGTTTGCCGGCAGGGCGCGTCGCCCACCCCGGTGCGCGACCCATGCCTCCATGCCCTAGGCGGCCTGGGTTGCGGGTCTAGTAGTTCTCGGTCTTGCGCGGTGTGCGGTACCGGATCCACTTTGCGTCCGGGTCGTTGGGCCGGTAAGCGGTCCGCGACATGTCCACCAGGCGAACAGGAGGTTTGGTCGTGCCACTGATCCATTTGTGGATCTCCGAGTGCCCGTCGGCAAAAGCGAAGCCGCCAGCGCCGTTGTGGTAGCTGGCCGGCATGTCCACCCACTCGTTCGCATAAGGGGAAAAGAAACCCGCGTCGTTGATGCTGTCCGGGTGTTCGTCCACGAACACCCACGTCTCGGTTGGCCCCGGGATGTTGAGGTCGGACGTCTTCTTGGCGTGGAGGTAGATCCCGTCCAGTGGACCGCTGCTGGCGTTGCCCTCGCCCACGACGATGTTCCCCGAAATGCTCCGGACCCGTTCCGTCCAACCCCGCGCGCGTTGGGAGCCGTGGAGGAACTTATCGGCCGGGCACTTGAAGATGTTCTTAGCGTTGCTGAAGTAAGTGGCCAGCTTCGAGTAGCGCGGGTCGATGAGGTACAGGACATTGGTATTGTCAGCTCGAGTGCCCCAATCCAGCCAGCCCACCACCCACGGGGCGTTGGGGTCGTTGGGCACAGGATTCTGCGCTTGGCCGCCATGAAAGGCCCCCGGGAACCGGTCGTTGTTATCGCCATTGTACATGTGCCAGGCCACCATCATCTGCTTGGTATTGTTCATGCACATGATGCCTTGAGCCTTGGCCTTGGCCTTGCCCAGCGCGCCTTGGCAAGCAAACTCCGCAAGAATTTCCTCCTGACGGTCACGCAAACCGCGTCGCCATGTCACCGCCCGTTGCCAGCATCTGCCCCAACCGGCCGCCGTTCCAGGTGGTCCTCAGGATGGGCAAGGGCACGAAAGCCGAACCGGTTATAGAGCCCTTGTGCATCCCGGGTGGCGAGCAACAGACGGCGGCAGCTCCGCAGTTCTGGATGATCTAAAATACACTCGATCAACCACTTACCCAGCCCGCGCCCACGGTATCCCTCGAGCACGTACACGTCGGCAAGATACCCGAACGTGGCCCGATCCGTAATCACTCGGGCCAGCCCGATTTGTCGGCCGTCGTGGTACAGTCCGAAGGCCAACGAACCCTCGAGCGACCGCGCGACCAGTTGGCGACTGACGCCCTTGGCCCAGTAGGTCTCCGACAGAAAGGCGTGCACCGCGTCGACGTCGAGTTGGGCCGGGTCAGTGCTCACCACGAACTCACCGCGCCGGCTCTCGGAGTGCATGCAGCAATGGGGCAAGGGCAAACGAGCGACTCGCGCGCTTGCGCTCGGCTCGGGCTCAGGCCGCAGCCGGAGCGGCCGCACGCTTGGCCAGGATGGCCTCGAGGATCTTCCGCGCCAGGTCAGGCTTCTCCTGGAGCGCGCGCTGGGCGGCGTCTTTGCCTTGCCCGATCAACTCGCCGGCGAACTGGAGCCAGGCGCCTTTCTTCTCGACGACACCATGGTCCAGGCCGACATCCAGGATGCTGCCTTCTTTGTTGATGCCTTGGTTGAAGTAGATGTCGAACTCGGCTTCAGCGAAAGGCGGAGCGACCTTGTTCTTTACCACCTTGACCTTGACATGGTTGCCAATGACATTGCCGGCGCTGTCTTTGAGCGAGTCCTTGCGGCGGATGTCGAGGCGAACGCTGGCGTAGAACTTCAGGGCCTTGCCGCCCGGGGTGGTCTCGGGGTTGCCAAACATGATTCCGACTTTCTCACGGATTTGATTCGTAAAGACGCAGGTGGTCTTGGCCTTGGCAAGAATGGCGGTGAGCTTGCGCAGGGCTTGGCTCATCAGCCGCGCCTGCATGCCCATGGTGGCCATGCCCATCTCGCCCTCGAGCTCCGCCTTCGGCACCAGGGCCGCCACCGAGTCGATCACGATCACATCCAGGGCGTTCGACCGCGCGAGGGTCTCGCAGATCGTCAGCGCTTCCTCGCCACTGTCCGGCTGCGAGACCAGCAGGTCGTCGAGGTTCACCCCCAACTTCTTCGCATAGGCCGGGTCCAGGGCGTGTTCGGCATCGATGAACGCCGCCAAGCCACCCCCTCGCTGCGCGCTGGCAATCACGTGCAGCATGAGCGTGGTCTTCCCCGACGACTCCGGCCCGAAAATCTCCACCACGCGACCGCGCGGAATCCCGCCTACCCCGAGCGCCAAATCGACCGCCAGGGCGCCGGTGGGGATCACCTCGATCTTGGTCTGCGCGCGGGCGTCGCCCAAGCGCATGATGCTCCCCTCCCCGAAGGTCTTGGTGATGCTGCTGATGGCGGCGTCCAGATCGCGCTGGCGTACCGCCGCCACCCGGGTCGCGTCCGGGGCAACTCTCTCGGGGGCAGATGACTTTTCAGAGGTTTTCGGTGGCATAACGCTCTCCTTCAGTTCTCACTCCTGCACTGGGTTAGCCCACGGGAGTCCGTGAGGCTCGGGGCATCTCCTCAACTCGTCAGGTCCAGCGTGCGACCCTCTCGCCCGCAGGGCGGGGAGCGAGTCACGCAGGCTCACTAGTAATCCCGGTTCAACCACAAGTCAAATCACCCAGCAACATGTCGACAACCTCAGCTCGGGCACCTTCAACCTTGCCAGGCCGCGAGGCGTTCCCCCCGCCAAAGATCTACCACTGCCTGGCGGGTTCGCACCACGCTCGATCGCCCCCCCCGCACCAACACCTCCGCTGCCCAGGGACGGCTGTTGTAGTTCGAACCCATCACCGAGCCGTAGGCCCCGGCACTCATCAACGCCAGGTATTCCCCCTCCCGCACCTGAGGCAACGGCCGATCCTGGCAGAAGTAATCGCCAGATTCGCACACCGGCCCGACCACGTCCGCCGCCCGTCGCCGGCCGCCACGCCGTCGGACCGGGACGATTTCGTGGTAGGCATCGTAGAACGCCGGCCGGATCAGGTCGTTCATCGCCGCATCCACAATCACGAAGGTCTTCCGGCCGGTCCGCTTCACGTGCTCGACCCGCGTGACCAGAATGCCGGCGTTGCCCACCAGGAACCGGCCGGGCTCGAGCAAGATCTTTAGACCCAGCGGTCGCAGCAATGGCACCAACACGGCCGCGTAGCGCGCCGGTGTCACCAGCCGCCGAGCCGCGGCGGAACGCCACCAAGCCGGGGCGCCGCTAGCCAGCGCGTCGCGGTAAACGATGCCCATGCCACCGCCGATGCTGAAGAACTCCAAGCCATGCCGTGCGCGAAGGGTCTCCGCCAGCGGTGCCACCTTGCGAACCGCGCGCTCGAAGGGTTGGACCGCCGTGAGTTGGGAGCCGATGTGCATCTGCACGCCGCGCAGGCGCAGGTGCCGCCGTCGGGCGGCCCGGGCATACACCGCTTCGACCTCCTCGAAGGCAATCCCAAACTTGTTGTCGTAAGTCCCCGTAGTGATCTTGGCGTGGGTGCCAGCCTCGACATTCGGGTTCACCCGCACCGCCACCGGCGCCACCCGCTTCAGCCGCGCCGCCACGCGATCGATCCGCGCCAACTCCGCCTCGCTCTCGGCGTTCAACGCGTAGATACCGTGCCGCAAGGCTAACGCGATCTCCCCTTCGGTCTTGCCCACCCCGGCAAAGATGCACCGGCTAGGGTCCCCGCCCGCGGCCAGGACGCGCTCCAGCTCCCCGCCACTGACGAGGTCAAACCCCGCCCCTGCTTGTGCGAACGTCCGGAGCACGGCCAGGTTCGAGTTCGCCTTGAGTGCGTAGCAGATCCGATGATCCAGCGGCGCTAGGGCGCTGTCGAGGCGCTCGTACTGCGCCTGGAGCGTGCCCTGCGAATAGACGAATAGCGGCGTGCCATGCTGCTCCGCCAGCGCAGCCACCGCCGCTCGCTCGCAGTGCAGTTGCCCGCCCACATAACGGAACTCATGCATCGCGCCTCTTTATGCCAAAGCGACCCGCTCCTTGTCACGCTTGCGCTGCGCGCCGCGCACGCCTCCAGTCACCCCTGCCACGCCCCAAGGCCGCCTCTCCCGGCGCCGCACTCGCGAGGCGGTTGGCCACGGAGCGCCCGCGCACCGATGAGAGCGCCCGTTCAACTCGCTTGCCCTGATGGTCATTTCGTCTATCTTGTCCAAAAGATCGGGTATGAACATGAAAGGAATCATTGGCGTCCTGCGCGGGTCGGTTGGGCGGCTGGCCCTGAGTGTGAGCGTGCTCGGGATCTTACTGGCGCCGGGCGCCTTCGCCGCGAATCCAGCGCCCCAACCCGCGCCTTCGGCCCCGAAGGTCGCGCAGGCTCCGATACCCACGGACCCGGTCCTGGACCTGATCACCTTCAGTAGCAAATACGCCACAGTGCTGCCGCTGGTGGCGGGCCAATACGATTCGAGCATCGCCCGCCTAGCCGCCCATCTCCTCGAACGAACCCACTATTCTCGCCACGCCTTCGACGACGAGATCTCGGCGCGGTTCCTGGATCGATTCCTGGAACTGCTCGATCCGATGCACATCCATTTCCTGCAGCCGGATCTGGCCGAGTTCGAGCGCTACCGCACCAAGCTGGACGACCTGACGCGAAACGAAGGCGACACCGGGCCGGCGAACGTGATCTTCGCGCGCGTCTTGCAGCGCATCGAGCAACGCGTCGAGTTCGTGGCCAGCTTGCTGCAGGAACACCGCTTCGAGTTCACTGGGGAAGATCGTTATACCCCAAACCGCAAGGATGCTGCCTGGCCCAAAGACCTGCCCGCCGCGCAGGATCTCTGGAAAACCCACCTCCGCTACGAGTACCTCCAGGAAAAGCTTAACCAGCAGAAACCCGAGGAGATCGTCAAGACCCTCTCGAACCGCTACAAGCGGCTTCTGCGCACCTTCGGCGAATTCGACGCCGACGAAGTCCTCCAGTTCTACCTCACCGCGCTCGCGCAGGCCTACGACCCGCACTCGGACTATATGGGCAAGGCCCAACTCGAGAACTTCGCCATCAGCATGAAGCTCTCCCTGTTCGGCATCGGCGCCCTCCTCCGCTCCGAAGACGGCTACTGCAAGATCGAAAGTCTCGTCGCCGGCGGGCCCGCCGCCCGCAGCAAGAAACTCAAGCCCGGCGACCGCATCATCGCCGTGCAGCAACCCGGCCAAGAGGCCGTGGACGTCGTCGACATGAAACTCACCAAGGTCGTCGAGATGATCCGCGGGGCCAAGGGCACCGAGGTCACCCTCACCGTTATTCCCGTCGACGCTGCCGACCCCGCGCAACGGAAAGTCATCGGCCTGGTGCGTGACGAGATCAAGCTCGAGGACCAAGAGGCTAAGGCCAAGCTCATCGAACTGCCCGACTCCCACGGCAGCCTCAGCCGGATTGGCGTCATCGATCTGCCCTCCTTTTACGCCACCTTCGATCTGGCCGGCGTGAAGGGCCGCAGCGAACCCAAGAGCACCACCGAGGACGTCGCCAAGCTGATCCGCAAACTGTTGGCAGAACAAGTGTCCGGGATCGTCCTAGACCTCCGCCGCAACGGGGGCGGGTCCCTCGAAGAGGCGATTCGCTTGACCGGCCTCTTCATCAAAGAAGGCCCCATCGTGCAGGTCCGCGATACCTCCGGCGATATCAACGTCGAGATGGACCCCGACCCGGGACTGCTCTATGACGGCCCGCTTGTCGTCCTCACCAGCCGCTTCAGCGCTTCCGCTTCCGAAATCCTCGCCGCCGCCCTCCAAGATTACGGCCGTGCGCTCGTTGTGGGCGATCGCAACACCCACGGCAAAGGAACCGTCCAGACCATCTATGAGCTGGGCAAGTACAGCAACCGGTTCCCCCGCAACTTCAATCCGGGCGCCCTCAAAGTCACCATCCGCAAGTTTTATCGCGCCACCGGCTCCTCCACCCAAGTCAGGGGCGTCACCCCCGACGTCGTCCTACCCTCGGTCAACAACCACATGGAAGTCGGGGAAGACTCCCAGGATTACGCGTTGCCCTGGGATACGATCGCCGGCGAACCCTTCGAGCGTGAAAACCGGTTGCCCGCCCTGATCGAGGAGTTGCGCCGCCGCAGTGAAGAGCGCCAGCAAATCGACCCGGACTTCGCTTACGTGCGCGAGGACGCCGAGCGGTTCCGCAAACTGATGGCTGACAAGAGCGTCTCGCTCAACGAAGCAGCGCGCCGGAAAGAAAAGGATGAAAACGACGCCCGCGCCAAAGCACGAAAAGCCGAGCGCCTAGCCCGAGTTGAATCGCAGGCTGTGACCTACGAGATCACGCTCAAGCTGGCCGACACGCCAGGACTTCCCCCGCCGCTCTCAACCAACCAGACCACCGCCGCCACCGACCCCACCGCCGAACCCGCCAGCCCAACCCAACCTCCTACCCCCAACACCGCCGCGCCCGACTTGGCTCAGGCTTCGACCGGCGCACCGGCTGCCGTGACCTCCGCCTCTGCTCCGACCGACAACCCCGATCCCGAAGCGGAGGACGAGGAGGACAAGAGCGTCACGACGGATGTCGTGCTCGTCGAAACCAAGCGGATCCTGCTCGACCTCGCGGCACTCCTCAAGCGCCCCGCCCCCACCTTGCCTGTGGCGGCAAGCAAATAGTCTGGTCCCATTCCAGCCCACTCCGCCAAGCGCGCCACCGCGCCAACGGGGCGTCCCGAAACCCGACACGCGCCCGGCTCCGTGTACGCCGATTTGACAAACCGCCACGGATGAGCTTTATTTCGGCGGTTTTCCGGGGAGGAGCCTGCCACTCCTCGGTCGATATCATCCGTCCGTAAGCGACACGATCTATGCGACCCATGGTACAAGTGGCAAGCCAACTTGCGATCGCCGCGGCTGCGCTCTCGGTCTCAGGCCAGGCTTAATACGCCGTCCTGAATTGGGGTACCGTCCCCTTCACTGAGAATGCCGTCCTCAACGGCTCGGACACCTATCTGGACTCGGTCAATCGTGAACTCAATCCGTACACCGGCCTGGGCTCGGCGAGCGGCGGCTTGAATAACTTCCTCAGCCAGGCTCTTGGCGTCGTCGGGATGGGCGTCGGCGTGACCGTCCATTACTCGCAGAACATGTACGATCAGACCGGCGGTCAGCGCCAGGGCCCCGATGTCTACGGCAAACCCGGCGCCGGTCAGCCCCTGCCCGACAGCCGTGTGGCGGGCACCTACGCCCTGCGCGTCACCCGCGACATCATCGACACCGGCTCCGTCCCGCCAGCGAACCCGCCCATCACCCCGGCCACCGTCGTCCTCTCGTTCTCGGAGCCAGTCTTCGTGCGCGAGTTCCTGGTCGGCAGCTTGTCGATCCTGGACACCTGGGAGCACGCCGTCATTCGCGCCTTCGGCAGTGCCGACGCCACCGGGCCCGTCATCAAGGCCAGCTCCCTGTGGAATGCGAGCGCGTTGACCGATGGTTCGTCCCTGGCGCACGGCCTGTGGGATGCCACCGGACCGAACTTCGGAGCGGCCAACAAGCTCAGCAACCTGGCGGTCGATCCGCAACTGACCCTCAATCCCAACGGCCTGGCCACCAACGCCGGTTCCCCGGCCGACGATGGCGTCTACCACCTGTACGGCAAAGGATACCAAGGCGCCAACGAGTACGGTCGTGCCATCCTGAAATGGGAGACCTCCCCCGTGCAAAGCATCGCCATCTCCGGCTTCTCCGACGGCGACTCGTTCAACTCGACCGTCTACGACTCCGGCAGGATGTCCTTCTACGTCGGCCCGGTCAGCTTTGCCCCCGTCCCCGAGCCCGAGGCTTACGCCGCCATCTGCGCGACGGTTCTGGGCGGTTTCGCCGTCGTGCGCCGTCTGCGCCAGCCCAAGCTACCCTGCGCCGCACCGCCTATTTCCTGAGCCGATAGAACCTAGCCGCCCCTGTAGCGGGCACGGTCAGTTTGTTCAGGCCCCCCTCCTGTGTGGGTGCCCCGACGACGTCAGCCCAGTTTGCAGGCCCCAAGCTATCGGCCCCCTCGAGCACATAACCCGCTGCCGAAGTCGGCCAACTGAGCACCACCTCGCTCCCGCTGCGCCCGATGCTAAGGGTGGGCGGCTGCACCGCCGGCAAGTGGTCCGATGTCACCCGCAACCCTGCTAAATAGGTGATCCCCGGGCTCGAGTTGAACGCCGTCACGAACCAATCGGTAGCAGGGGAATAGACGACCTGGTGATAGTTCGGGCTGCCGCTGATGCCGCCCGGGATCTCCGCCAAGAACGTGGGCGTAGCGAACGGACTCGCCAACGGCAATCCGTCCGGGCCCAACACCCTAAACACATACCCGTTCGGGTAGCCGACATCGCTGGCCGTAGCGCTGTGGCCCACCACCACCACGCCTCGCCCAGGATTGACCGCCAACTGCGGATGTTGGTGTTTGAAGGGATCGCCGCCGGACCCGGTTAAATACGGCACTTCCGGCCGTGCCGCGGTGAAAGCGTAGTCGGGAGCCTGGCCCAGGTTGAAGAACGACAAATGCCCGTTGGCGACGTTGTTGCCCCCCACGTCATACGCGATGATCAACTCGCCATTGAACGGATTCAGCAACGCCACGGCGTGCCCCTCCGCCTGACCCGCCGGCTCCCCATCCGACAGGAGTTGTTCAGGGCGCGTCACCAGTCGACCTTGAGCGTCCGGTTGCGCGTCGACGATGGACCCCACGATGCGGTTGCTCCACGGGCCCGTTGACCCGTTCGAGTTGTCGGTGTTCGACAGATACAGAAAGGCGTCCCGGTCGGCGAGATACACCACATCCGGGTCGTCCTCGTCGCCAATGCTCTGGAACAAGTCCAATCGCCCGAACTGCGCCGTCAATAGCGTGCCGTCCTTGCCGAACAACGCCCCCACGGCGCCTTCGCCCTCGCCCGCGAACTTGTACTCCGCCACCAACAGGAAATTGCCATTCCGGCTGCTCACGGCGACCGCTACATCGTCGAAATCGATGGCCGTGTTCTCCTGGTAGGTGAACGCTCGAGCGACCGGCGGTCCGCCCGCCGCATCGGCGGCGGACTTGACCAGCGCCACCATCGGCACCGCGCGCGCGCTCGGGCCGTGGCTGCGCGCGTTGGCCACCACCACGTACTGCTTGGACACCGGGTTAAACTTCACGTCGTGGCGCGTGAACGTGCCGTAGGGATTGCCCAGGATGACAAACTCATCCCCCAACGGAGCCAGCGTGCGGGGGTCGTAGAAGCGGCCCACCAACGCGGCTGCGGCCAGTTGCCCGCTGATCGGGTCCACATAGAACCCCGCATTCACCGAGTCGATCGTTGTCACCAGGGCCTCGGGTTCGGTCGTGTGAGCAGCCACATTGGCTTCCTTGAGAGTGACATTCTCCTGATTGACCGCCACCGGGCCTAGGCTGCGCAGCCGCGGCCCAGCCGGCGCTGACAGCGGGTCCGTGAAGTCGACCCACACCGCGTAGAAGCTCGTGTCGCGCAGGTCGGCCTGCGTGTCGCTCACGACTACGCGGCTTTGGACCACGAACTTGTCGTTCTGGTATTCGTAGCTGAGAAACGCCCGCGTGGCCAGCGGTTCGCTCGTGTTGGGTTCGAGCTCGGCCGCCTGCAGCAACCACATGCCTGAGCCCCCGGTCTTGCCCGGAACAGTGAGTTCGTAGGTGCCAGGCCCCCTGCGCACCGACACGAAGTCGCCGACCGCCTTGCGTTTCTGGCCAGTGCTCCCATCGATCTGCCCACCCACCAGCCGCTCCGACTGGTACGAAATGTACAAGAATTGAAACTCGGATTCACTCGCGCTGGCCAACACCTCCGCGCTCACCTCTGAATCCTCCCGAATCGTCACCAGCCACCCGCTCCCGTCCCCCTTCGGCGCCACCCCCACAATGTTGACCGCGCTGTTCCCGTCCGACGACGTCGCGAACAGCATGCCGTCCTCGCGGGCGTCGATCCCCGGCAAGCGGACCTCGGCCAACCCACCGAAAATCCCCGTGAACGAAGGAAACTCCAGCCACTTCACCATGCTCGGCACAAGCCCCGCCGCGTGGGCATTGGGTTGCGTCCATCGCGAACTGCCATCCGGCAGCCCGCTCGGGTCGGCCAAGGTCGGATTCCCCATCTCGCCCCCGAGCCAGCCCTCATCGTAGGGAAACCACGCCACCGAAAAACTGAAGTTCGCTTCTGGACTCGACGGATGCGTCCCAGCCCGCCCGGTGTTGATGTCCAGGTTCCCGTTCCCGTACGCCCCGCTCACCATGTCATAGCCCGGGCCGCTCGAAGCCTCCGACAACGCGATCGTGGGGTAGAACGGCCCTTCGCCGTCGTTCCAATCGATCGGGCCGTTCTGCCGGCTGGTCGGCATGATAACCCCCAAGCTTGGGTGCGGACGCCACGCCTGGCTGGCCGCCAGCCCAGGACTCGTATCTGCAAAATCGATAAACCCACGCCCAAGCGACTCGTTCGCCGCCACCGGATTGGCCGGAGCCAACCGGAGCGCGAAGTCCCCCCGGTTGTAGCGGTTCACGGACCACGGGATCGGCCCTTGGCCGTCGAAACCAACGACCTCGACGTTACTATTAAAGGTGGTGCTGCCGCGGGCGATCACATTGACAGCCGTCACGCTCGTGTTGGGGAAGGACCCAGGCGCGCCCCCGCCCGCCGGCACTTGCGGCTCGGGGCCAGGGGGAGCCCCCAACGCGATGAGGCCCGCGACCGGAATCAGGGCGCAACTCGCCCAGCCGCGCCAACGTTCAGGGGTGATCCAACGAGTTCTCCTGGTGCTCAAGCATTTCGTGCGTTTCATGGCCTGCTCGTTCTGTCTACGGTGACAGTTATGAGGTGAAGATTGACCGCAACCAGCAACGGAACCGAAAACCGAACGACGCCTGGATACGATTTGCGAATCGCAAAGTCAAGCCAAAGTCCTGGCAGCCAAAGTCCTGGCGCCGAATGACAAGCCGAAAAACAAGTTGCAGTTCTGGCGCGTTAGCCCAGTCTCTCCCCTCACATATGCCAACACCCATCTCGCGGCGCCGTTTCCTCGCCCAGGGAAGCGCCGTGTGCGCCCTGGCACCGGCATTTCACGCGTCGACCCGCGGCGCTGCCGAACCCGCCATGGCGCCTGACCTCGGCTTTCCACTGCTCGATCTGCACGTCCACTTGGACAACAGCAGCTTGGAGCAAGTGCTGCCGTTGTCCCAGGAGCGGGGCGTCAAATTCGGTATTGTCGAGCACGCCGGCACGCGCGAGAACCAATATCCCGTGGTCCTGAGCAACGACGCCGAACTCGAGGCTTACTTGGCTCAACTCGAAGGCAAGCCTGTCTTCAAAGGCGTCCAGGCGGAGTGGACCGATTGGATGGGGTGTTTTGCCTCCGGCACCTTGGCCCGGCTCGACTACGTGCTGACCGACGCAATGACCTTGCCCGGCAAGAGCAACCAGCGCGTCAAACTCTGGGAGCCGGGTGCCCTCGGTCGCGTCGGACTCGAGGACGCAGAGGCCTTCATGGACCGTTACGTCGCGTGGCACGTGCAGATCCTCGAACGCCAACCGGTGGACATCCTCGCCAACACCACCTGGTTGCCTGAACCTTTCCTGTCGCACTACGACCGTCTGTGGACACCGGCCCGCATGTCCCAGGTCATCGCCGCAGCCGTCCAACACAAAGTCGCCCTCGAAATCAGCGCCAGCTACCGCCTGCCCCGGCGCCCCTTCCTCGAGCTCGCCAAAGCCGCAGGCGCCAAGTTCAGCTTCGGCTCGAATGGGCGCTACCCCAACATGGGCAAACTCGACTACGCCGTCCAGATGGCGCGCACGCTCGGCCTCGGCCCGCAACACGTGTTCGTCCCTGCCTCCGACGGGCAAAAGGCCGTTCAGCGGCGCCGGCCCGCCTAACCCCAAGATTTATGAACGCACAGCCACACCCTGTGAAACCAACCCGCATCCTCACTCGCCGTCAGTTTGTCGGCCGCACCGCCTGGTCGGCGGCCGCCTTCCTGGTCGTGCCGAGCAGCGTGCTGGGCCTTCGGGGCCAAACCAGCCCTAACAGTAAACTCAACCTCGCCGGCGTGGGCGCGGCCGGCCAGGGCGCCAGCGACCTGGCCAGCATCCAGCGTGTCAGCGAGGAGAACATCGTCGCTCTTTGTGACGTCGACTGGCGACACGCGGCCGGCTCCTTCCGCCGCTACCCCAACGCCAAGCCCTATAAGGACTACCGTAAAATGCTCGACGAGGTGAAGGAGATCGACGCCATCGTGGTGGCTACCCCGGACCATCACCACGCCTTCGCCGCTATCGAAGGCCTCAAGCGCGGCAAACACGTCTACTGCGAAAAGCCACTCACCCACTCCGTCTGGGAAGCGCGCCAGTTGGGCCAAGCCGCGCGCGCCGCCAAACGAGCCACCCAAATGGGTAACCAAGGCCAAGCCTCCGAGGAAACCCGCCGCCTCTGCGAACTCGTCTGGGCCGGTGCGATCGGCCCCGTCACCGAGGCGCACATCTGGACCGACCGTCCCTCCCAAGGCCTCTTCAACGAGTACTGGCCTCAAGGCGTCCCGCGCCCGAAAGAAACACCCCCCGTCCCAGACACGCTCGACTGGGACCTCTGGCTCGGCCCAGCCCCCGAGCGCCCCTACAACCCCATCTACTGCCCCTTCCGCTGGCGCGGTTGGTGGGACTTCGGCACGGGCGCCCTCGGCGACATCGGCTGCCACTCGATGGACCCCGTCTTCCGCGCGCTCAAGTTGGGCGACACCGCCCCGTCGAGCGTCCAGGCCTCGTCCACCCGCGTCAATGAGGAGACTTTCCCGCTCGGCTCGATGGTCACCTACAGGTTCCCAGCCCGCCCAGCCGAGGTCCAACCCATCAACTACCACGTCCAAGGCCAGACCGGACCGGCGGCCGGCGCCGTGCCCATGCCGCCCGTCAAAGTCGTCTGGTACGACGGTGGGTTGCGTCCCCCGCGACCCGAAGGGCTCGAGGACGAGCAGGTCATGGGTGACAACGGCCGCTTGTTGATCGGCGAAAAGGGCTTCCTCCTCGGCAACCGGATCTATCCGGAATCCCGCCGCCGCGAGTTTCAAGACCCGCCCCGCACCATCCCCCGCGTCCGCGATCACTACCTCGAGTGGATCGAGGCCTGCAAAGGCGGCAAGCCGGCCGGCTCGAACTTCGACTGGGCAGCGCCCCTGGCGGAAGCCGTGCTCCTCGGTAACGTGGCCCTGAGGGTCCAACTGCGCCAAGACCTGACCCGCTACGCCCTCCTCTGGGACCCCGCTAACCTGAAGTTCACGAACCTCGAGAAGGCCAACCAGTTCGTCAAACGCGAATACCGCGCCGGCTGGACCCTGTAGCGCAACACACCCCCAATCCACCCATCTGCACGCCTAAGCTCGATCCCCTATGATCGAGCCACCGAAATGGACTACCGGCGGGCGGTAGACCGCGCGGCGCCTTCGGGTCCGCCGCCTCACCCCCGATCGAGCTCGGCCGCATACCCCTCCCGAAAGGTCGGGTACTGGAACCGATAGCCAAGCTGCGTCTTGAGCTTCCGGTTCGATACCCGTTTGCTGGTCCGCTCCCGGGTCCGATTCGCGCCCGTCGTTGCGCCCGCCGGTGCGGCCGGCGGCAGCGGTCGACCCAACCGATCGGCCAGCCACTGGAACAGCGCCCATTGGGTCACCGGTTCATCGTCCACAGCGTTGTAGATCTCGCCGGGTTCACCCCGCTCGAGCGCGGCGGCGATCGCCCCGGCCACGTCGTCCCGGTGGATCATATTCAACACCCGCTGCCCCTCGCCCTCCAACACTGCCGCCCCAGCCAAGAACTGTCTCAGCCAATAACCGCGACCGGGACCGTAGATGCCCGCCACCCGCAGGATCGTGGCCGGAAACGCCGAGTCGGCATAGGCCCGGCTCAAGACCTCTTCCGTCTGCAAGAGTACCCGACCAGTCGGCGAGGTCGCATCCGTCTCGCTCGACTCCGTGACGAGCGACCCGTCGGTTTGGCCATAGACCCCCGTGCTGCTCGTGTAGACATAACGCCTCACCCCCCGCAGCCTCAGCGCCGCCACCAGGTTTCGTGTCCCCTCCAAATACACCTGCTCATAAGCCTCCACGCCACCACCACCGGCCCCGGCCGCCGCGCAATTAACCACCCAGTCGAAGGCACCCGGCAAACGACCCAACTCCTCGGCGCGGCTGATGTCCAAGACTACGGGTCGCACGCCTGCCGCGCACAACACCGCCTCCGCCCCCGCCGAGCGCCGTACCCCCACCACCTCATGGCCGTGCGCCGCCAAGCGCGAGCCCAACTCGAGCCCGACATAACCACAGCCGACGATCAGCGTGCGCATGCCGTGAAGGTAATCGCGCCCGTCTCAAAGACCAACCCGAACCCGAGCCCCCGAGCCCCGAATCCTCAGCGAGGCGGAGCGCGGACGGTCACGTCCCCCTTGCGGGTCTGACGACCTGCGCCCCACAGGGAGCCTGCTGGATCTCACCCGCGATGGCAGCCCTCAAGCATTTCGCTAAGGACTCGGGCTGAGCCGATCTCCGCGCAGAACGCTGGCCATGGCGCTCATCCTGTGCTATGGATAACCCCTCATGCATGCGCCTTCCCTCCAGAACCGCGTCCAAGCGGGCGTGAGCGCGACCTTCCTCTCGCTCCTGCTCTGCGCCTGCCAAAGCAACCCCGAGCGCGACTTCTATATCCCGCACACCTACCAGGATCGCATGCCATCGTCGACCTCACAGGTCCGACTGCAGCAGGAACTCGCCGCCGAGAAGAAGTCCCGCTCCGAGGCTACCCCGGCCCCCGCCCTCGTCCTGATGCTGGTCGCTCATGACGCCGCCGGCAAACCTGTCCTTGCCGAGGTGCGCTCCAGCTCTGGGTATCCGGAGATCGACGAGCGCGCTGTCGCTTGGGCGCTGGCCCAACGCAACTTCCCCGTCGGCGAGGCCAACACGGTCCTCATCGCCATCGATCCGAAAGCCCTGCCGAAACCTGCTCCGGCACGGAGTCCGTAGCCAAGCCCGACCGCCCACCCAGCCGCGGCCGCCGGGCCTACCCCATCGCGCGACCCAGACTGTGCCACCAGAGCTCGTGGAGCTCCGCCACCGGCCAACTCCACCGCCCAGCCGCCGCCTGGACCGCGAGCTCATCCCCGCCCACGGTGCCCAACCGGCGCGCCGGTACCCCCAAGAGCCGTGCCCGTTGGATCATCATCGTGGCATCCTCCGCCGCACACGTGATGACCACCCGCGATTGGGTCTCGCCAAACAACAAGGCGTCGAGCCGCACCAACTCCGGCGCCGACTCCGCCGCCGCCGAACCCGCGTCGACGACCGGCTCCCCACGGGCTGCGCCCGCGGGCCCCGGGGCAGAGTCAACCGCCGGGCTAGCAGCCGTCGAACCAGGCGCAAGTTGCTCCTCGAGGTACTCTGCCGTGATCCGGTCCACGACAGCGGCCGGTATCGCGAGCCGAAGGTCCACCGTGGCTCCGATCAGCCGCGATGTGTGACGCGCCAGGTTCTGGCTGAGGCAACCCTCCGCTAGACAGACCAGTAGGCCGCCCTCGCTGCAGTCGTGGGCGCTCTTGACCCGGCCGCTGCAGATGAGGCTGTGCAAGGCCTCATGCAACGCCTGCGCCTGCTCGAGATCGCACTGCGGCGGTGTCCCCGTCTTGAGACCGCGAACGACCTGCAGGTAACCGCTGCCGCCCAACCCTTGCAGCGGATCCGCAAAGTTCACCGGCTCACCCAACAATAAGATGGCGTCCCCTTCGTCTTTAAACCACTGCGTCGTGATGTGCTCGGGCCGGTCGATCAGGCCAACCATCGCCACCGTCGGCGTGGGATCGATCGGCCCAGCAGGGCTCTGGTTGTACAACGAGCAATTGCCGCCCGTCACCGGGATCCGCAGCGCGCGACAAGCCTCCGCTAACCCGCGCACGCTCTCCCGCAACTGCCAAAAGCGCTCGGGATCGTGCGGATTGGCGTAGTTGAGATTGTCCGTCAGTCCCAACGGCCGCGCCCCAGCACAGGCTAAATTGCGGGCCGCTTCCACCACTACCGCCTTGCCCCCCTCGTAGGCGTCCAGGTACACCAACACCGCGTTGCCGTCCGTGGTCAGCGCCAGGTACTTCTCGAACGGCTGCTCCGGCTCCGGCACCCTCAGCGGGGGCAGCGAGTCAGGCTTCAGGCGCAGCACCGCCGCATCGCTGCCGGGGCAGACCAGCGAGTTATTCCGGACCATATAATCGTACTGCCGGTAAACCCAGTTCTTCGAGGCAATCACCGGCCACCCCAACAACGCCTTCAGATCGGCGCCCGGATCCTGCGTGTCCGGCACACCCGCCAGTGTAAAGGCGCGCACCGCGGCCAGGTAACCTGGCTCGCGCGCCTCACGCTCGTACACCGGCGATTCACTGGCGATCTGCCGCGCCGGTATGTCCGCCACCACCCGCCCATGGTGCTTCACCACCATCCGCCCCGTGTCGGTCACCGTCCCAATCTCCGACCAAGGCAGATCCCATTTTTCGAAGATGCGCTGCACCTCGGCCTCCCGGCCCCGCTGGACAATGATCAACATCCGCTCCTGCGACTCGCTCAGCATGATCTCGTAAGGCGTCATGTTCGGCGCGCGCTGCGGCACGCGGCTCAGCTCAATCTCGATCCCGGTCCCGGCACGCGCCGCGGTCTCGCAGGTCGAACACGTCAGACCGGCCGCCCCCATGTCCTGGATCCCCGCCACCGCCCCCGTCGCGAGCAATTCCAGGCACGCCTCGCACACCAGCTTCTCCATGAACGGATCCCCTACTTGCACCGCCCCACGCTGTTGCTCGGCCGATTCCTCGGTCAAATCTTGCGAGGCAAAGGCCGCGCCCGCCAGCCCGTCCCTCCCCGTGGCCGGCCCCACATAGAACACCGGATTCCCAATCCCCTTCGCCGCGCCCCGCGCGATCTGCTCGTGGCGCAGCACGCCGAGGCAAAACACGTTCACCAACGGGTTGCCTTCGTAGGACTTGTCGAAATAGACCTCCCCACCGATCGTCGGGATGCCAAAGCAGTTCCCGTAGTGCGCAATCCCAGCCACCACACCGCCAAACAGCCGCCGCACCTCCGGTTCGCTCAGTTCCCCAAACCGCAGTGAATCCATCGCGCACACCGGCCGCGCGCCCATCGTGAAAATGTCTCGGATGATCCCCCCCACCCCTGTGGCTGCACCCTGGAACGGCTCCACGGCACTGGGGTGGTTGTGCGACTCGATCTTGAAGGCAATCGCCAACCCGTCGCCAATGTCCAAAATCCCCGCGTTCTCTTCCCCAGCCCCCACGAGCACCCGCGGCGACCGCGTCGGAAAGGTCCGCAGCAGCGGTTTCGTGTTCTTGTACGAGCAATGCTCACTCCACATCACCGAGAAAATCCCCAGCTCCGTATAGCTCGGCTCCCGCCCGAGGATCTCCCGGAGACGCGCATACTCCTCTAGGGTGAGGTTGTGCTTCCGCACCAGTTCCGGCGTGATGGTAGGATCAGCCATGGAAATCTTCGCCGCCGACACAGAGCCAGAGCGCCTCGCCGAAGGCAAGCTGTTTCCCGCAACCTCTCTCCCGCAACGTCCGCCCCTCGGCAGGGCTGCCTTAAGGCAACGGGACGGCTGATGCCACGAACCACCTGGCCGAGGTGGCCGCTCCCGCTCCTCCCGTTCGTAGGGCGCAACCAGGCACCGCGCCGGTTCTTTCAGCGCCGCCGCTTCGGCGCGGTCCGTCACTCTCACTCGCCATCGTGATTCCGACCTACTGCCCCGTGTCAACAATAAGTATCATGTCTTTTTAATCCAAGAATATGCTGGAACTCGCGCTCGCCTGACGGGGGCCGACAAGGTCTAATTCCCCCCATGTTACGTCCCATCCATACCGCAGAGCGCACCGCCCGGACAGCCCTGCTCCTGGTCCTGGCGTGCCCATTGCTCGCAGGGCACGTCCGCGGCGCCGACCTCCCAACCGTGGCCCTCGTCCATGACCCAACGCCACCAGCCCCGGTCCGATTCGCCTGGGACCGACTCAAGGAAGCCCTTCAGCGGCAAGGCGTGCAAGTGACCGAAACCACCGCTTGGCCTGCGCCAGGCCGCGGACCGATCCTGGTGGGCGGGCTCGCGGCCCAGCCAGGGGAAGCCGCCCGTCTCAGCGGAGAGTTCCGCATAGTGCCTGGGCCAGGACCAGAAGCCCTGCGGGTGCGGAAGTTGGAGCGCGAAGGAAGAAGCCTTGTGCTCGCGGTGGGATCGGACGCGCGCGGGTTGATGTACGCCTTGCTGGACATCGCCGAGCGTGTGGTTGGGAGCAGGTCACTCCAGGACCCATTCAGCGAAGTGCCCGACGCCGACGAACAACCCTACACGCCGGAGCGGGGGCTCTCCCTCTACACGTTCAACCGGGCCTACTGGGAAAGCCGGTTCTACGACGAAGGGTACTGGGCGAAGTACCTCGAAGTCCTCGCCCGGAACCGGTTTAACTCGTTGGTCGTGATCTTCGGGTACGAGAACGGCGGTTTTCTGGCGCCCTGTTACCCTTACTTCTTCGACGTCGAGGGCTTCCCCGAGGTGCGGATGGTGGGGATCACACCGGCGGAGCAGCAGCGGAACCTGGCGGCGCTCAACCGGTTGCGGCAGATGGCCCACGACCGCGGACTCCGGTTTACCGTTGGCATTTGGGACCATATCTACCGTGGCGGGGTGCAGGGCGGGGGCATTCCCGGCGCTGACGAGGCCACGCGCCGACCCGTGCACGGTTTGGTCTGGGGTGTCACTGCGGAGAACCTGGTTCCCTACACGAAGGCGGCCCTGGCCAAGCTCGTGCGAGTTGTGCCCGGGCTCGACGGCATTCAGTTCCGGATGCACAACGAGTCGGGGCTGCGGAACAGCGAGAAGGAATCGTTCTGGCGGGACGTGTTTGTGGGCATGAGGCAGGCCGCCCCGAACCTGCGTCTCGACCTGCGGGCGAAGGAGCTGCCAGACTCGGTCATCGAATCCGCCGCGGAGGTGGGGGTGCCCTTCCGAATCACCACCAAGTATTGGATGGAGCAAATGGGCCTGCCCTTCCATCCCACGCACATCAACAAACAAAACCAGCACGATCGCCGCCACGGCTACGCCGACATGCTCCGCTACCCGCAACGCTACACCATGCACTGGCGGCTGTGGAACGGCGGCACTGCTCGCGTGCTCCTGTGGGGCGACCCCGAGTACGCCCGGCGCTTCGCGGAGAGCACCCACCTGTACCACGGCGCCGGCTTCGAGGTCAACGAGCCGCTCTGCACCAAGATGGAGGCGCAGCCACACGACGCCCCGCCGTTCGAGTTGCTCAACCCAGCACGTCGCTACTACCAGTACGAGTTCGAGCGTTACTGGCATTTCTTCCAAGTCTTCGGCCGCGTCGGCTACAACCCAGACACCCCACCCGAGGTTTGGCGACGGGAATTCACCCGCCGCTTCGGCCCCGACGCGGCGCCTCTGATCGAGGAGGGATTGCACCGAGCCAGTGGCGTCCTGCCTCCTATCGTGGCGTCCTGCTACCCCTACAGCGCTTTCCCCATGACCCGCGGCTGGGCCGAAAAACAGCGGCTCGGCGATCTGCCCGCCTACGCCAAGGCCGAAGGCAGCGACATCCAACAGTTCGCCAATTTCGACCAGGAAGCCCAACTGCTGCTCGAGGGGGGCGAGACGGCCCAACTGCGGCCCGCCGCCAACCGCCTCTGGTTCGAAGACACAGCCGCGCATGTCAGCGCTCGAGTCGCCGCCGCGGAAGCGCGCGTCGGCCCAAACCGGAATCGAGAGTTCGACTCGACTGTCACAGACCTGAAGATCCTGGCGAACCTGGCCCTTTTCCACGCGCGCCGCATCCCGGCGGCCGTCAACTACCGCTTGTTCGAGCGGACCCAGGACCTGCGCGCCCTCGACGCGGCGATCGCCCACGAGCGCAACGCCGTCGAGGCCTGGCGCCAACTCGTGAGCGCGGCGGGCGACTTCTACGCCCCTGACCTCATGATGGGAGTGCGCGGAGCCAACCTCTGCGGCCATTGGCAGGACGAGTTAGCCGCTCTCGATGCCGGGCTCGCCGCCCTCGAACAGAGCCGGCGCGCCGGCGCCTCGAAAACCCCAACCCAGACGGCCCCGCCGTTCCCGCCCTCCGCCTCCCGCGGCGATGGCCGGGCGCCGGAAGTGATCCACCAGCCCGTGACGGCCGCCCAGGCCGGCCAACCCGTGGTCATCACCGCTCGAGCGACTGACGCCGACGGCGTGAAGTGGGTGCGCCTGCGTTATCGAAGCGTAAACCAGCACCTGGACTACCGAGCGCTGCCGATGGAGCGCACCGGCGCCACCGACGAGTACCGCGCCGTCATCCCCGCCGACGAGGTGCCGCCTACCTGGGACTTGATGTACTTCTTGGAAGTTATGGACCGGGTGGGTAACGGCCGGATTTACCCTGATTTAAACGAGGCGACGCCCTACTGGATCGTCCCGTTACGGCGCCCGGTTTAGCCCGGGGTCGGGAGGCGAGCGCCTGGCCGCGTTAGCACCCGATCGGCGTGCCCGCCAGCCCACGAGCCCACACCGTCCGGTGCGTCGATGGGCTGCAAAAGCTCAAGAGAAAAACGCAAAAGCTCATGGACGGAAGCCTAACCGCACCTTCTCATACCAGCGAAAGCTCTTGAAGACCCAGTTATGCCGAACTTAGGTTCATCGGACGCACGGGACCGTCGCAGGGGAGGTGTGGCAAGTCGCGCCGGTGGCGGTTTCACGTTGATCGAGTTGCTCGTGGTGATCGCCATCATCGCGATCCTGGCGGGGTTGTTGCTGCCGGCCTTGGCTAAGGCCAAGGAGAAGGCCAAGAAAACCCATTGCCTCAACAACCTCCACAACGTCGGCTTGGCCATGCAAATGTACGCGAACGATTACCTGGATTGGATCCCGCGCGCCAACGAGCCGCTCTGGTTCTGGGTGTTCATGCCTTACGTGCCCGAGGGCGTGGGAACCAACGACTACCGCGGCTCGCGTATCTTCAAGTGCCCCAGCTACCCTCAGAAAGATGTCGTGATCTGCTACGCCGTCAACGGCTTCGACTTCGCCAGCGCAACCTCCATCGCGAGTAGCGAACACATCGGCCCCTCGAAGCTCTCGGCGGTGCGGAATCCCACCAAAACCGTCTACATCGTCGACAGTTCCAGCGGCGTGGTCCCGAACGCGATCAAGGGCTTTCGCGATCCGGCGAACATCGGCTGGAACGACGCCTGGCACCCGGCTCATCTGCCCTACGATCGCACCGGCACGCGGCTGCAGCCCGAACGACGCGTCGCCGAAGACCGTCACGCCGGCACGATCGTGGCCACCTTGTTCGACGGTCATTCCGAGTCCCTCAAGCCCAAGCGAATGCTCCCCGAGGACTGGAACACGCAGCGGCCCTAGGCCGCGCCCACGCTCCCGCCCCAACTCCGAAACCTCGAGCCTACAGGCCAAGGTAGGAGCGCGGGCATCTTGCCCGCGTGGCTTTAGGCGAGATGCCCGAACTCTGCCCTGAGGCCCTGTCTCGATGGAAATCCCACCTGAGATTCTGAGATTCCGCGGCCAAAGATTCTGCTTGCAAACTCGCTTGAATGATATCCTAATTCCTATAGTTAATTCGGATGATTCACTTGAACCCGACGATTCGATCTGATGAGACCCGGTGGAGCGCCTGCCTCCGGCGGGCTCGACTCACCCACTAAAGCCATACTCTAACCGCCTATATGCTGAACGACCTGACTTCCGACCACCGCAATCCCACCCGCCGCCTGAGCCGGCTCGTGTCGATAGCCCTCTTGTGCGCCCTCGCCGCGTTGCACAGTGCCCGGGCCCAAACCGACAACTTCGACGATGGCGACGATCTGGGTTGGACTCGCTACAGTCCGCTAGCCTCTTTTGGCGCACCGGGCACGTTCACTTTTCCGAACGGCGCTTACCGCCTCCAGTACCCGGCGTTCGCGCATCCGCAACTGGGAATCTCCCGCGGGGCGACCTATCGAGCGGACGTCAGCTACAGCGACTTCTCGGTGTCGGTCGACGTGCTGGATTACAGTGACGCCTCCGACACATGGTTCGGCATCGGCGCGCGCATGGGGAGCGTGAGCCTCGGTCAGAGCGTGGGCTACTACTTCCATTACTATCCGGCCAACGACGAACTCCACCTGGATTATCTGGTGAACGAAGGCACGTTCAACCTGGACGCGGTCTCCGGTTTGGTGCTCAACCCGAGCACGGGCTACCGGATGGTCTTCAACGGCCAGGGCAGTACGCTCAGCGCGGCCTTGTTCGAGCTGGGGAATCTGTCCACGCCGATTGCCACCCTCCAAGCGACGGACTCCCGTTATTCCAGCGGTCCTGCCGGCCTGGTGGTCGCCAGCACCTCCGGCGGAGTGGACGTGACATTCGACAATTACGTCGCCGTCGTGCCGGAACCCGGAACGGTTGCCCTGCTCGGATTTGGCCTCGCTGGCTTGGGCGCAGTTCGGTGCCGGGGTGTGAGGCGCCGCGACGCTCACTGAGGATCCCTCCGGACGGACGGCCGTGGGCGGCTAGGGCGCGGCAACCCGAGACACCCCTCAGCGTGGCGCCCCTCTTACGGCAGCCGCAGTGCCACGACACGAACGAACCGGTTTGTCAGCGCCGATACCGGCGTCTGGAAGCTCACCTCGACCAGTTCAGCGTCCCCATCAGCCGCGACTGCCTCGAGCGTCACCTCGCCCGTGGCGTCCGTCCAGTCGCCGTCCAGGGACGCACTGATCTCCACCCGGTAAACCACGTCCGCAGCCTCGCGGGGGCGACGGAACCGGACCTTCAGTTGGTCTTCGATCAAGTGCGCCTGCGGCCCAAGTTCGGCGCCCCAACGACGCGGATCGGCTCCAAAGGCGTACTCGGCGAAGTTGGGCCACCGATCGTCGTCTGGGTTCGCGTCAGGTCCACTGATTTCCGGGTTGGCTTGTTCGATCAGGCTGAAGTGGGCACCGAGCCAAGCGGCATAACCCGAGCGGGCCGCTGGATCGTCCTGCCTCGGCGAACCTCCCGGCGCCTGACTGGCCCGCCAGTGCGCGGAGGCCGACCCGCCTGGCGGCGGCCAACCCAGTGAGGTCGGCACCAGCGAATGCCCCAGCCCGTCCGTGCTCGGCTGCCAGGAATCTTCGTAGCGGAAGCCGAACACGAGTTGGTGCGCAGCGTCGCGCAGGTGGACGGTGTCCCCATCGTTGTCTAGGGCGCCGCCATACACGCCCCACACGGGCAAGCCCGAGCCGTAACGCGCCGCGAACCCGCCGGCGTCGCGCACCAGCAGCAGGAGTTCGTTCGGAGCCAGGTGCCCGTGGGTGAACTCGTACTCGATGCCCTCAGTAAACCGCAGGCCGGCTAGGGCAATGGGGTTGGCTCCGCTGTTCTTCAACTCGATAAACTCGAAGGCGCTGTCGTCCAGGTAGCCGAGAGCGGATTCCGCAGGGGTAGGATCGGCCGGATGATACATCAGCTCCGTGACCTGGAGATGGATGGCTCCGGGAACCGCATAGACCGATCGGTTCAACGCACTCCATTCCCCAGCCCGCCGCACGCGAGTCTGGAGGCGCGTGCTCTGGGTCAACACGATCGGCTCGCGGTACAGCCGCGCCTCCGCACTCAGGCCGCCACCCGCCCAGCGCGGATCGCTGCCGTCGACCGTGTAGTAAAGGTCGCCCCCTCCAGGGCCCCCATCGAGCGTCACCGGGGTGGGCGGCGAGAGCAGGCCCGCCGGGGGGCTGAATTGGGGCGGATCCAGCGCCGGGTAGAAACCGTAACTGCGCAGGGACTCGATCAGGCGAGCGCCGTTGCCCTGCAGGAGGCGGCCAATGTAGGCCTTCTCGTTGACCCAGTCCACGTCGCGCGTCCGCACGCGACTGGGCTCGATGGCGTCGCCCCAGCGCGCGGACTCGGCCACCACGGCCACGCGCACCGCATTGCTGAGGGTTAGCCACCGGGCGGTGATCTCCGCGTCGTGCAACGCCCCGCCGGGACGCGTGTGTTCGTAAGCGCGGTCAGCCACCAGCATCATGAAGTCGGTATTCTGACGAGCCGCGTGCCACAGCTTGGCGAGGGGGCTCGAACTGCTGCCGCCCGGGCGGAAGACCGGGTGGACGTTGGCGTTGGTCAAGGCGCCCTCGCCCGGGCGAGTGCCAAATGACCACTCGCCATCCCAGGTGAAGAAATAGGCCGGCCCAGGCGGAGTGTTGCGCACACAGGCCCACCAGTTGTTGCCGGGCCAATCGCGCAGGTCGTGGTACCAACTATTCAGGAGATAATCGATGAACGAGGGGACGTGCAGGTAACGCGTTAGTTCCGCATAGTGGATCGCATCGGTCAGGTCCTTCGCCAGCAGAGTCCCCGTCAGATAATTCCAACGTGTCGAGTCGCCCGACTGCGCTCCCCCATGGTTCGCGGCGAACCAATCGTCCTCGTCGCCGCCGAGGTACGCGGCCGCGAAGGCGTGGTCCGGGCGCTCGACCGGATTGTACAGCCCCCAATACAGGCCGTTGATGAAGAGCTGCACGAAATGCCCGCGCGGACCTACGCCCGACATGGCGATTTGCGTCGTCCGGTAGAGCTCGTCTTCGGTGTAAGTGGTGCGGCCGGGATTCCAGGTCCTCGACCAGGCCCGGTTGTTGCCGCCTCGCAGCACGATGCTGTCGGCAGCGCGCTGCGCGCTGGCGCCGAATAACGGCGCCGCCTCAAAGAGCCCCGACGCGAAGCGCGTGGGTCCGTACTCGGCCTTGAACGAGAGTCGCAGCGTGCGCTTGAGGCGGTCATGGCTGTGGCCCTCGATCCCCCCATTCACCTGGACGTTGTTGGTCGGGGCGAATGGGAAGAGCAACTCGACCGAGACGGCAGCCTCGGCGCCGCCACGGTAGAACCCGCCGTTGCCCTTGCCATCCCACATGTCGGGCTGATTCACGGCCAGCGACAGGGTGGGCACCGCGGTGAAAGCGTCCCGGACGTCGCGCGCGTACGCCGGAGCGTTGACCACGCGCGGGTCCATCTCGTAATCGTGCGGACGCGTGCCCGAGCCCACGCTCACCACCGGCTGCGGCCAACCGGCCAATCCGACTGGCTGCCGCAGCACCTCTTCCAGGAACAGGTAACTCATCGTGGCCACATTCGCGCCCACGTATCCGGGTCGATGCGCCAGCGCCCGAACCACCGTGGTCCCTTGGATCCGCACAGGGCCCGCGTAGACCAAGCCGCTGCCGGGCGTCGGTGGGGTGCCGTTGGTGGTGTAGCGAACGATCGCGTCGGGCAGGGAGTTCGTGATGGTCAGATCGAAGGCCTGGGTGTAGTAGCCGCGGTCGTGGCTGAACGCCAACTCGGGCACGCGCCCAAGGCTGCCGTTGACGTTCGCCGCGCCCGGCGTTGGCTGGGTGTAGTACTCGGGCGTGCCCGCCACGGGCCCCCCCCCGATCAACTCCGCTGCTAGCAAAAAATCCCCGTCGGCGGCGCTGAAGTTCAAACCGTGCAAAGCCAAGACATTTTCCTCCGGAGAGACGAGATCCCCCCAAGCCCGCAGGTTCAACGACAGGGGCGTCAGCACGGACGCGCCACCGCGCGCGGCCGTTGCGGTCGAACTCCAGTCCAGCACGGCCGGCGCGTGGTGCCGCCCCACCTCGACCCCGTTGAGGTAAGCCACAAACCCGTCGTCGTACCACATGTTCAAGACCAGCGACTCGAGAGGCATACCTTCCGGCGGCGAGAACGTCCACCGCGCCAACACCGTGCTGCTGCGGCCCTTCATCCACGATTCGAGGTCGGTGCCAAGCAAGGGCTCGATCGACGGCTGCGAGGAACCCGTGAGCGAGTAGCGCACAGCCGCGTCGAACACCGCCAACCCCACCTCGTTCACCTCCGTCAGGCCCGCGTCTCCCCAGGACATGTGGATCCGCCGAGCCGGGGCGGCCTGGCCATCGAGGAGAGGCTGGCCCGGTTCGACCAAGATCACGGCGGGCCAGTTGTTGGCTGTGGCCAGGACCTGCGCGCCGGGGGCGAGCCCCGTGGTGTGAGCCACGCTCATGGCGGTGGGGCTGCGGCGAATGAGGTGCACACCGGCCGCCAACCCGGCTACCGCCGGATGGCCTGCACCGGCGGGCGTCACCACCACGCTATCGCTGCTGGTGGTGGCCGAGGGGGTCACCCCCATCCGGAATTCATCCACTAACGAACGGTCCCAGTTGATCACGGGCACCGTCACGTCGCGGAACTTCGTGTTCACGTTGCCAGAAACCGACGTCGACGACACCACCACCAGGTCCCGGCCCAGCGCATCGCTCGTCTCCGCCGCCGCATCGTGGACGACGGTGACCTGGTATCCCAGCACGCGCGTCAGACGATCGATTACCGCGAAATCCCCGGCTCTGCCAGTGGCGTTGGCGTTGGTGGCCACCACGAACAGAACGCTGGCTCCTGTGACAGACCCCGCCGCTTCATAGCCCACCGGCATCAGCAACACCGCCCACGACGCATCAGGCTGGTACGAAATCGACGGCCACCCCGCCTCCACCGGGCCGCTGGGGACCAAGACACGCGCGGTGCTGTTGGACTGAACCAACGTCGCAGACTCCGTAGACGCGGGCGTCAAACCGTACGAAACGTTGGCAAGCTGCGGTGGGTAGCTCGGCGCATACTCGCTGGCGACCGTCACCCCGTCGGGCTCGACCAGCCCGAGGTATTCGCCGGTGCTGGTCAGCTTGAAGTTGGTGTGCAGCGGCGCCCCCGCGGCAGCGCGGTCCTTGTCCGAGGCAAACACCACCAAATACCCACCTGCAGCAAGGTTCGTGGATGGGAACACCCACTTCGTTAGCCGATCCGCTTCGTCGGTCAGGTACCAGCCAGCCAGGTCGACCGCCGACGCCGTCGGATTGTGGATCTCAATCCAATCGGCGAGCTCCCCATCCTCGTCTCGCAAGCCGGCGTTGTTCACCGCCAGGAACTCCGAGATCCGCACGGTCCGCGGGTAGTCGACCACACTGGCCCCAACCGCTACGGTCAACGTCAATAGGCCGGCGATTACCCGGCGACCAAAAACCGAAATACTGTCCATAACTCGCAGCCGACCTCGTGTGCACCGAGACCACCAGGCTCCTCGCGAAGATCATCCGAGGCGCTCGGGGAGGGGATGCCCTCCCCATCCTCGGCCACCACTCGTGCCGTGAACAGCACATTCTGCCCATTGGGTCGAAGCCACGAAGGCACCGCCACCACCAAGAACCGGGCCAGTTCGTCGTCCACCGCCACGCAGGCAAGGTCCGCCAACCTCTCCGTCGAGCCAGATTCTTCGGCTCGCTGCTCACGTGATGGCCGCCACCCGCAAATCCCGCAACGCGCTCAACCATGCCAGCGGCGCGCCTGCCCCTCGAATCGGCCGCGCCCCACTCCGCCGCTTCGACCCAAACCGCTCCCGATGTGCCAACCACACCCCGTCCACAAAACCCTTCGATCCAAGCACCAC
>Ga0194126_10001460_pt1 | contig 39647 bp, 43 predicted proteins | sample TA2KigC150mmetaG_FD_148641 | JGI IMG/M metagenome (GOLD analysis project Ga0194126, IMG submission 148641) | Freshwater microbial communities from Lake Tanganyika, Tanzania - TA2015035 Kigoma Deep Cast 150m | ecosystem: Environmental > Aquatic > Freshwater > Lake | place: Tanzania: Lake... | reverse complement strand
GGCGTCGAGGAGGAGCTGGCGAACCCGCGCTCGCCGCTGGCCGAGGCATACAGATCGCTGAACACGGCGCTGCAATTTTCGACAGCGAGCGGCCTGCCCAAGACGCTGCTCATCACCAGCGCCACGCCGAACGAGGGCAAGTCGGTTACCGCGCTGGCCATCGCCCGGAATTTTGCCGTCATGGGCCTCAAGGTTCTGCTTATCGACGCCGATCTTCGCAACGCCTCGCTGCACAAAAAACTCAAGCTCGAGAACAGTGTCGGTCTCAGCAATTACCTCACTGGCAATTGCTCCCCGCCCGAGGCGATGCAGCGAACCAACCTCGGTAATTTTTTCCTGATGTCCTCTGGTCCGCTGCCGCCCAACGCCGCCGACCTGTTGGGCGGCGCGCGGCTGCTGTCGCTGTTCTCGGTGGGTCTCGAAGTCTTCGATCTTGTCGTCATCGACGGACCGCCGGTGATGGGGATGGCGGACGCGCTGCTGCTGTCCAACGCGGCGGCGGCCACCGCTTTCGTCGTCGCCGTCGGTCAGGCGCGCAGCGGCCCTGTTCGCAATGCTCTCAAGCGCTTGGCGCTGGTGCGCACGCCGATCATCGGGACGATCATCACCAAGTTCGACGCCAGAACCGCCAGTTATGGGTATGGGTATGGGTATGGGTATGGGTATGACTATGGCCATGACGAGAAGAAAGACTCCGTCGAGAAGTTGGAAGACTCTTCCAAAAAAGGTCGGTGGCGCTTGGGTAAAACGCGCCAAGACGCCGGCTGATGAGTGATGAGTTCCGTTGCGGCGATTCGGGCCGCGATTGACGTTTACCTGCTTCCCTCGCGCATCCGGCGGCTGAAACAGTTTCCTTTGCCGGAGGGCGTGACGCTTGTCTTGCGCGTCGCGGTGGGCGACGTCGAGGCCGTGCAGGAAGCAACCGCGGCAACCGGCAAACCCGCTGAATTCGTGTTGGCGGCGGCGGCTTTTTTCATCGAACAAATTCTGCTCGATCCGGCTGGCGACAGCTATCGCCTCCTAGGCGTACGCCCGGGCGCAGCGAACGCGGAATTACGGCGCAATATGGCGTTGCTGCTCAGATGGCTGCACCCTGACGTTTGCCAGAACGCCGAACAGACAATTTTCATCGCGCGCGTCACGGGCGCCTGGGACAATCTCAAAACGCCGGAGCGCCGCGCCGCTTATGACGTGGCAAGGGGCGTCCGCGAGGCGGTAGAAAGCGAACCGGAAGAACGGACGGATTCGAGTGCGTCCAACGGACCGCTCACTTCACCGCAAGAGAATGGTGAGAGGGCGGCGCACTATCGTAAGGCCGTGAATGGCGCAATGCGCATGCCATCTCAAATGATCGGCCTCCGTGAGCGCGAACGGCGCGGGATGCAATCGTTGAAGGGCGGCGATCGGAAGCGAGTCTTGAGAATGTCCAATTTCGACCTCCCCCGCGTGGACAGATCGACCATCGCCGCCTGGTCAAAATGGCTGCGGATGACGCTGCTCGCTGTTCTCGCGCTGGTTCTCCTGTGGTTGATCCTGACCCGCACTCTGGTCGCTTATCTCGCGGCGATCCAGCCGGAAACGGCGTTGCTTCTGCGCCCAGGCGATCCTACCGCGCTCGCCGTCCTCGCCGACCAGGAATTCAACGCGCCGGGCAGAGCGCAAGCCGAGAAGGGGGCACGGCAGTCCGGCGCCGCGTCAAAGCCCTTGTCGCGACTGCGCGAGCAAGTCGAAACGGCGCTCGCGTCAGATCCTCTTAACGCGCGCGCCTACCGGCTGCTGGGTCAGTCGGCGGAGGCCGAACAGGACGCCGACAAGACAGCAAAACTGATGCAAGCAGCCGCGCGCCTTTCGCTCAACGAGACCATTGCGGTCGATTGGATGATGCGCAAGAATTTCGAGAACAAAGACTATGCCGCAACCGCCTTTTATGCTGACGCCTTATTGAGAACCCGCCCGCAGTTCATAGAGTATGCCTTGGCTATTCTGGGCCGCATGGCCGAGAGCAAGGACGCCAGAAAGGAGATCGAAAAGCTGCTTGCCGCCAATCCGCCTTGGAGGCCGCAGTTCTTTTCTGTACTCGGTAAGGCCATAACCGACGCGCGCACACCGCTCGAATTGTTCCTCGCGCTCAAGGATACGCCGGCCCCGCCCGCGTCGGCCGAGCTTCACGCCTATCTCGCTTTTCTCTTTCAGCAGAAGTTGTACGAGCTCGCCTATTACGCTTGGCTGCAATTCTTACCCCCTGAGCAGCTCGCGCGCGCCGGCTTTCTGTTCAACGGCGGGTTCGAATTGAAACCCTCGGGCGCGCTGTTCGACTGGACGATGCCCAAGGGCAAGGGCGTCGTCGTCGACATTGCGCCGAGGCCCGAGGCGAGCGACAACCAAGCGTTGTTCGTGGAATTTGGCCAGGGACGGGTCGATTTTCCCGGTGTCTACCAGAACATCGTGCTCCCCCCCGGGGTCTATAGGCTCAAAGGTTCTTTTAAAGGCGAAATTAGCGGACCGCGCGGAATGCAGTGGAGCATATCTTGTGTCGAAGGGCCGGCAATCGGTACAAGCCAGATGTCCCTGGGATCATATCCCGTCTGGCGGGATTTCGAGTTAGATTTCGCTGTCCCCGCCACGGGCTGCCGCGCGCAGTTGGCGCGGCTCGCCCACACGGCGCGTTCAGCCTCAGAGCAATTGATTTCTGGCGCGATCTGGTTCGACGATCTGTCGATTACGCGCCAATCGGACGCTCCCGGGAACTAGCGAACAAAGGCAATTATGACGCCATCTCCGCGGCATGTTTCGGCTCACGGATACGCCCAAAACGACGATCGCGCCGGCCGTAGTCGGCGATGGCTGCCTCAAACGCCGCCTTGTCGAAATCCTGCCAATCGATAGGCAGGAATACGAATTCGGCGTAAGCCGCCTGCCACAGCAGGAAATCCGACAGACGTTGCCCGCCCGAGGTGCGGAGGACGAGATCGGGATCGGGGATGCCCGCTGTGCCGAGCCGCGCCGAAATCGCGTCCGCATTGATCTCGTCGAGCTCGAGACGCCCCGCTGCGACCTCTCTCGCGAGAGCGCGCATCGCGCTGGCGATCTCCCGACGGGCGCCATAATTAAACGCGACGACCAGAGTCAGACCGGTGTTGGCGGCGGTGACGTGCTCCACCTCGTACAGCAAAGCGGCGAGGTCGGAGGCAAGATCGGCGCGCGCGCCGACCACCCGGACGCGAATATTGTTCGCCTGAAGCTCCACGAGATCGTTCTTGATAGAGCGTTTCAATAATCCCAACAGGTTTCGCGCTTCCTTGGGTGGGCGCGACCAATTAGCGATCGAACAAAAGCAAACGGTCAGGATTGGGATGTTCAGTTCGATTGCAGCAAGCGCGGCGCGGCGCAACACTTCCAAACCGCACCGGCATTCCTCGAATTGTGTCAGTCCACGCGCAGCCGCACACTGTGCCGCGTCGTCCAGGATGAGCGCGACATGACGTGGAACTGTGCTCGTCTCGGACGCCGTTAGCCGCGGTTCCAAAATGTCACCTTCCGCCGTCCTTTCGTGGACCAAGTCACGCCTCATGCGACCTCGGAAATACGACAACCGATCGGCATTTCACACGGCGCGCCCCAGAAAGTATCGAATGTGTTCAAGGAAGTCATGCACCAAAAGCAAGTCGCTCTGAGCTGGTATCGGTTTGATCACATGAAATTTCGCTCCATGCGCCGCCCGGACGCATCGGCGGAATGAACGCCTTGGCTGAGCGCCTCCGCGCAGGCGGCCTCCACGGCAGTCAATCCGTCGACGACGACGGTGGCCAGGACCTTGACCATCTGGCGATCGCCATCGTTGCTGCCGGCGAGCTTGCGCCGCACGCATTCGATCGCTCCGGGCAGCACCCAATCCTCGAAGATCGTATTCGTAGGCGAAGCGCGTGCCCCGACGGAGGCGCAGGCTTTCCAGCGTCACCTCCGGTGAACGAGTCGAAATTTCCCAAGAACCATAACGACTTGCACGCAAGTGGAATTGAAAGAGATGAATGCCTTCCCAACCCATCGCGACCTGGATCACGCCATGCAACTGGCGAAGCGTGAAAGCCGCCGGCACCTGCACCCGGCGCCACACCATCGGGCTCAGCCCCAACAGCCATACCTTGAATTGAAATACCGGTGCCGGATTACTCAGACACGGAAGCGGGAGATAGGCCTGATCGTCGGGGCAAAGGGGCCTCCTTCGACGCGCTTTGCTCCATGCTACCCCGAGAAATGGAAGCCGTCAGCCGCCACCCCACACTTCCTCATGGTCTCCCTATGGGCAACCCCCGACGTACCTTGCCCTGTCATCGGCGCTATCGTCCTCGCGCAGCCTCGTAGAACAAGACCCGGCCGGCCGGCGCAAACCTGAGGAAAGCTGCAAAGTCGCGAATATTACGCGTCAGGACGACTTGGCCTTGTTCCAGCGCCTGGAGGAAGATCAGCGCGTCATTCAGACGCGAGGCGATCCGCCAAGCGCTCTTGACTCCATCTGAAGGCGGGCCACTCTTTACGTTCGTGAATGTAGGTCATAATCACCGCGTCACGTGCGGTGATTATAGGGCCTATTCGCCGCCGCTCGCAAGTGTTTTCGCCGCATAAAATGCGGCGATCGAGCCCGGTAAGTCTCTCCCCGGAAGCTGGCGTCCGGCTGAAGGAGCGAGCGGATTCGCGCGCCGCCGCAATATTACCTCGGGACCAAAGTCGACGGCCGACCCCGCTGCGGCCGCGCGTTCGCATAGACGCGCGCCGCCGCGATCTGCTCTTGCGAGAGCCCGTAATCCTCCGTGAGGTCGTCGGCCGGGACGCCACGCCGCAGCGCCTCGGCGATCGACCGCACGAGAATTCTCGTGCCGCGAAAGGTCGCGGCCCCGGCCTGAATCTCGTCGTCTTCGACGATCAAGGCGAGCGCCGCTTCAAGCGCGGAGAGACGTTTGGCGACGCTGTCCGACACGGGCTTGAAGTCGATTGTCATCGGCAATGCGGAGGAGGGAACTGCGAGCTCCTTCACGGATTCGATCGGCTTCTTCAAGAGCGTGGCGGTACGCTTGCGCCGCTCCTGGCGCGCCGGCGCGGCGACATCGCGCGCGATCGATGATGGGATGCGATAAGGAAAACGCCTTTCGGCGTCAGGAGACGCGCGCGTCGGCGGCGTTGCACGAACGGCCGTCCGATGCGGAGCCGATCGATCGCGCGGTCCACGACCGTGGCGTCGGGCCCCGCCACGAACGCGGCCTCCGATTTCGACAACAGCATCGCCGGCATAATGGTTCTCCGACCGATGAAAATATATTGCGCCCGAACCCATCCATGCAAGGCGCGGCCGCTCGCATGGGCTCGTCGGCGGCGCGCCGGCCGGGGCGTTGGCGCCGTCCCGTCCTCTTGGCGCTCCCACTGTTTTCCCGCGTCGTACGCAGGCATGGCCCATGCGTTCGTTCAGGCGGTGTCGCTTTGGGCGAGCGTCGCCTCCGGTCGAGCGTGCGATCGTCTCGCCGATCCAGCTTCTGGCTCCTCACCGGCGCCGCGCCATCGCGACCAGGCGGTTTCGCGCGCGCGACTTGGTCTGCGATCGGCGCCGTCCCAACGGATTTCGTTCCCTCAGGCGCTGCTATTCTTCGCCGAGCGGTTTCGGGACGGTAGCAGCGCTGAGATCGAGGCGCTGGCTCGCCGGCTTCACGAAGCCTGACGTTCCGATAATCAGAATTCGCCGCGTATTTTCTACATCGCTCTCCGTTTACGTGCGCTCGCCTCCGGTTGCATGGCGTTTCGTCCTATGGTCGCAGTCGCCGCCCAAAACCCTGCGGCCGCGACAATTTTCCCCTTGGCGCGTGCCGCGCCAATTCCTCGCGCAAGACAAAATTATCGCGGCCTTCGGGTCCTCCGCTCTGCTTCGGCCTCGCGCCGTTTCGGCGCTTCGGTTCGGGCGTCGCCTTCGCGGCCATCACGGACAGCCATCGTAACCGGGGCAGACGCCCCAACGATGGAGAGCAAGATGAAGACTTTCGCGGAATTCCAGATCCTCGGCCGCATCGGCAAGGTTCGTGAAGTCGGACAGACAACGCGCGTATCGATCTGCGCCAACTACGCCTACAAGGACCGCAACGGCGAGACGCAGGACAGGCCTTACTGGAACGAGATCACGATCTGGAGCGAGAGCGCCCGCAAATATGTCCGTAACTATGCGAAGCCCGGCGATCTGGTGGTGGCGCGCGGCACGCTGAAACAGGGCAGCTTCGAGAAGGAGGGCGAAAAGGTCTACACGGTCGATCTCAACTGCGACGACTTCTCGATCCTCGCTTCCGCCAAGACGGACACGTCCGACAATGACGAGGCCGAGGCGGCGCCCGAGACGCAGAAGAAAACCGCGAAGCGCAAGTGACGCGAAGAGCGGGGCGGCCGCGCGCCGCCCCGCCGATGCGAGCTTCCTTGGATTTGCGACGGGCCAGCGGATGACTGGCCCGATTTCTTCGCGTCGACCGCGCTCGACCCAGAGCACGGCGGGGTTACGACTGGTCTTCGCGTGCCGCGACGCACCCGCTTGCTCCTTTTTCAAGAGAGGGTTGCTCAGAAGTTTGTCTGGCAAACTTCTGAGCAGGAAACTCCGCGACTTTGGTCGCTGTGCATCCTGCGTGCGTTGATCGCTCATCCAAGTTTGTCCGACAAACCTGCTCGGGCCAAAAACCCTCGGCTCCTCTTCGCGTTGCGGCGGGCGCCGTCAAATTTCGCACGCGCGAGACGTTATTCCTTCGCTCACGACATCTCGCCGACGCGTGTCGCGACTCCCATGGATGGAGCGCGATAGGTCGCGCCCTGGCGCGCCGCGCGCTTTTGCTCATCCTCTTTGAAGCATGTGCGGAAGTTTGTCAGGCAAACCTAATTCTACCCCTGTGAAATCTCACAGTCGGCAAGGCCCGTTGAATTTGTTTTTTGTGTCGCAGTGATTCGGCGACGGATTCGTCGAGCATCAAATGCCTCGAACTGGGAGGGCCTCTGCATGCTCTTCGTTGCTTGGACTGGAGCCGTCTCATGAAAGTGATCGTCGTGAACAACGAGAAGGGCGGCGTCGGAAAGAGCACGATCGCCGTTCACCTCGCCTGGTATTTTGCCGAGCATCGTAAGCGCGTCCTCTTTCTCGATCTGGACCCGCAGAGCAATGGCACGACGACGCTCTCGGCGCAGATCGGCGAGCCCGCGGCCGCCGCCTTCTTCGCCCGGCCGGTCGCCCTGCCGCCGCTGTCGGCGCCAGGCATCCGCGTCGCGCCCGCCACTCCGGCCTTACGCGGAATTCTCACGGTCGACGGAAAGCTCATTCAGCAGTTTCGTTCGAATCTCGAGGATGCCTCGCGCGCCTATGATGTCGCGGTGATCGACACGCCGCCGACCTTCGGCGTGCGCAATCTCGCTGCGTTGATCGCCGGCCATTTCGTGTTGGCGCCGATCGACCTCGACGATTACGCGATCGATGGGATCGAGACGCTCCTAAAACATATGGTCGGCGTCAGGCAGAAGTACAATCCCGGGCTCACCTTTCTTGGCTTGATCCCGAACCGCCTTCAGACGACCTCGCCGCGCCAGCGCAACAATCTTAAGAACCTCGTCCAGAAGTTCGGCACGAAATATCTCTTCGACGGCGTGATCCCGCAGCGCTCATCCATCGGCGAGGCTCTGGCGGAGAAGAAACCCGTCTGGAGCCTTCCCAAGACGGCCGCCCGCGAGGCCGGTCGCGAAATGCGGATCGTCTTCGACAAACTCGCCGCCAAAATGGAGCTTTCATGAGTTACGCACAAAAACTCGATGATGTCGCGGCGCTCCTCGATCATCTCGAGGGCCTTGAGCCGCCCATCGGCTCCAGTGGGGCGCCCCTCGAAATCGCCCTGAGCCTGATCGAAGAAGACCCTGGACAGCCGCGGCGCAATTTCGACCAGGCCGCTCTCGAGGAGTTGGCCGGTTCGATCCGCGAGCGAGGCCTACTCCAACCGATCGGCGTCACCGAAAAGCAAGAAAACGGCAAGCATCGCATCGTCTTCGGGGCGCGCCGATTTCGCGCGGCGAATATTGCGGGTCTGACGACCATCAAGGCGATCATTCAGCCAGGGCAGGCCGGCGATCCATACGATCAGATGGTCGAAAACATTCAGCGCGACGATCTTTTGCCAACGGAGATCGCCGCTTTCATCGAAGGGCGACTCAAGGCTGGCGAGAAGCAAAAGGACATCGCCAGACGCCTCGCCAAGAGCAAGGGCTTTGTCGCCATGTACGCATCGGTCGGGCAGATGCCGAAGGTTCTGCGCGATAAGCTTTCAACGTCGCCGCTTCGGGCGGTCTATGAACTCTATCAGCTGTGGAAGCGAGACGCGGCAAGCGTCGAGGAATTCTGCGCGCGGCATCAATCTTTTACACGTCCGCAAGCCGACGCGTTCATCGAGGGAGCATCTGCCAAGCCAAACGATAACGACAAAGCAGATTTGTCGACAGATCGGAATTTCCGCCCGGAAAATCTTGAGCTTCAGCGGGTAGAGGAGGCCTCGAAAAAGGACGCACGAGGGCTGCCCACGGGCGAGGTCGCTCCGGCGGCGCCACGAAAATCTTCATCCGAGGTCGTCGTACGTGTCCGCCATGAGCAAAGAGGCGGTCGCTTAGTTCTTGGGCGGGTTTCGAAAAGAGGGTCGCACTTTGCGCTCGTCGCATTCGACGAGCGTGACGACGAAGCCGATGTGTCGCTCTCCGAGCTCGCGCTTATCGAGATGCGAATAGAAGCATCACCTCTCCCGTGAGGATTTGTCGAGCCGCACGTCACGGAGCGGCTTTTCCATCCCGCAGGGAGGAAGCGAAGCGGAGCGCCCGGAGGCCGAACGCGCTCATCAAATAGCGCCGTAGTGAGGCCGGAGGGTGTGGGAAAGGCGCGGGCAAGAAGGGAAGAGGTCTGCAGCCGTCGTCTCAATCTTCATGCCGCCGCGAATGATTCGCGTCAGTTGAAGAACTCGCCGCCTGCGCCAAGGCAACTAATCGGAATCGAGCCCTGAGACTTGAAAATGGAGCGCATCGTGTTTTTCGAGGGGGAGTGCAGGATAGGCTTGCCGCCAGCCGTTTTTAAACACCTCGCCCTTTGAGTGGACAAAGCAAACCCATGGCGTTTCTGGGGTTTCATATCGACGATGCGCTCGCTGAAAAATTCGCGGCGATGGCGGCGAACGAGGGCGGCAAATCGGCGCTGATGCGGCGGCTCGTGGAACAGACGGTCGGCGACAGGAAGTCACCGGCGCATGAGACGATGGCGACGAGTCCGTCCTGCAAGGTGACGATCAGACTACGCGAAAGCGAGTTGCGCTTGCTCGCGGCGGTCGCTGCGCGGCGCGGCATGAACCGCACGCAATGGATCGCGTCGATAGTGCGGGCGCGGCTCGGCTCGCCGGTGCAGCAGACGCATGACGAACGCCAGGCGCTGCGAGCGGTGGCGCGCGAACTGAACCGCATCGGCGGCAACATCAATCAGATCGCCCACGCCGCCAATCTCCATCGGCTGATTGGCCGCACGGTGAAGATCGAGGCCGCGGCGATCCGCGAGGCTTCGGCGCGGATCGAGGGCGCGCTCGCCGAACTGCGCGCGGCGCTGAAACGGAACGCCGATTATTGGGAGGGCGGTTGATGAGCGGCGAGGGAGATAACGACCTCGAACTGCCGTCAATCTCCTATGTCTGGCAAACGCCGGTCCGAAAGCCAAAGCGTTCCGAGTGGGAGATTCCGGATCCCGCCGATCCGCGAAGGCTCACGCCCGCCATGCGGGCCAAGTTGCAGCGGATCGTCGCCAAGGCGCCGGAGGTGATGGTCAAGATCACCGGCAAGACCAAGACCGTCGGCCACCTGAAATCGCACCTGGAATATATCACTCGCGACGGCGAGCTGGCGGCGGAAACGGAGACCGGCGCCGTCATGGAAGGGCGGCAAGGCTTGCGCGACATCCAAGCGCAATGGGCCCATGACGCCGAGCTCGACGAGGGCCGGCGCCGAGACGGGCCGCTCTCCCATAACATCGTCCTCTCGATGCCGCCGGGAACGGACCCGGGCGCCGTGAAGGATGCGGTTCGCGCCTTCGCGATGGAAACCTTCGGCGGTCGGCGCGATTACGTTTTCGTGCAACACGTCGAAGACGAACATCCCCATGTTCATCTGACGGTGCGCTCGCTCGGTCATGACGGCAAGCGGCTCAATCCGCGTAAAGCCGATCTTGCATCGTGGCGCGAGCTCTTCGCCGGCGAATTGCGATTGCGCGGCGTCGAGGCGGAGGCGACCCCGCGCCGCGCGCGCGGGAAGGTCCGAAAAACGGAACGGGGCGTTGTTCGCGTGGTCAGGGAGCGTGGCGAGCAACCGCGCGTGGAGCGTCTCGCCCGCGAAGAGATCGTGAGGGAGGCGCGCGTCGGGAAAAGCGCGGCGCGCCCTTGGGAGACGAAGACACGAGAAAGGCAGGCCGCGATCAAGGAAGCCTATCGACGGCAAGCCGAGGAGTTAAAGCGTTCTGCGAGCGCGGCCGACCGCAATTTGGCAGCCCAAGTGTTGCAATTTGCGGCCGGCATGCCCGAGTTCGAAACGAAACGCGATCGGCTCTTGAAAGAGCTCGCCAAGGCCATCGGCAAGCCCCAGCCGCCGCAGCGTCGAAAAGACAAGGAAAGGGGAGGGGAGAGATCGGAGAGGTGAGTCGGTCTGCGAGCTATATTGAAGCGCGGTTCCCGTTAGTGTTGATGCCCGTGTTCGGCGTGCCGGTCTGCGTCCTGCTTCACTTTGCGTCGTTGACGAAATTACGCAAAGCCATGGACGGCCTTCAAGTTAACGCCGCCTGGGCCCCAAAGCTGGGATTGAATCGCCCCACCATGGTGGGGCGAGGGCGCTGGTCGCAGGGTCGGCCGCGGCGCGTCATGGTCGTTTCCACGACGATTGATCCTTGGGAAGATCGCGGAGCGGATCGATCGCTGCGACCTTCGCCGCTCCCTCGATATTCCAGCGCCACAAGACGAGGTTGGAACCAGCGGCCTGGACGGAAGGGACTCGAACCCCGTCGATCTTTTCTGAGAGCAGCCGCTCGCAAAGAGACCACGTCGCGGGCGCGCGTTTTTCGACAAAGGCGATATGTTTCCATGGCGTGCGCAACATCTCCGCGTCGACGCCGAGTTCCCCCAGCGTTCGAGCGTCGGCGAGGTCGGCGATCCGTTCGCTCTTAACGTCATAGGCGCAAAGCGTTCCCGGACGGATGCCGATGTCCTGCTCGTATTCGGCGACCGCCGTCGAAAACTCTTCCGACATGTAGAGAGCCGACGTTCCGGGAGGATTGAAACGCCCGCCGCGCAAGGCCGCTCCGGCGCCGTTCAACGGATCATGGGCCCATTTCGGCGCGAGCATCCGCCAATAGCGGCGAGCGATGGGAATCGTCCGCACGCGCTTCGACGTCACGCGTAGGAACCCTCGCGCAGCAGGTCGAGATGGGCGAGAACGGCGTCGCTGTGGCCGCTCGCGACCAGCTCCTCGGCCGTTCGTCCGTCGAAGCCCGCCAGCGGCTGATGCTTGAACCAGACGATCGCGCGGCCCTGCTCGCCGCCGAGAAGCTCGGTCGCCATGGTGATGATCCGGGCGATGTCGCCCAGGCGCTTTTGAACGACCGGCGAATCCGGATGCTGGGCGAGGGTGTTGCGGTGGACCTTCGCCAGGCGCGCGATCTTGGCGAGCGGCACATGCAGAGCCGCGCTCACGCGCTGCGGAGAGATGAACCCGCCGCGCCGGTCGGTTACCTGATCGAGGAAAGCGCTGAGCATTTTCGAGCGACCTTCTGTGCTTAGGATAGGCAGTGTATGCACATTCAAAGCACTATTTCAAGGCTGTCATCGATCCCTGGAACGCTGTGCGGCGCGATCGGTTCTTTCGGCGGACTTGCTCGGCGCCTCACGCGACATCGCCGTTTTTCCCTCGACGATTTCCGCTCGATCGAAGCGAGCGCCGCGGCGGCGGTGATGCGCCATGCGCTCGCGCGCGGCGTCGAGAACGCGCTTGCGCGCCGCCGGGTCTTTCGGGAAAGCCGCGAGGGCCACACGCTCGATGACCGCGAGGTGCGAGCGCTCGTTCCGCTCATCGGTCCCGCCCTTCCAATTCCGCTCTGTCGGTCCCGATGCGCGATGCGGCGCCCGCGGCCCCGCGCCAGTCCTGTCGCGCGTGAAGGCGAGCGTCTTGTCGCCATGATCGAAATCCCCTCGCATTTTCGCCAGCGCGGCGCGATCGAGCTCTGTCGGCTCGTAGCCCTTCGCCTCGATCCCGCGTACTGAGGCGGCGAGCCAGGCTTCCCTGCGAAATTCCAACGAGCCGGTCAGTTCGATCCTTTCCCAACCGCGATGCGCGGCGATGGCGACGAGGTCACGGACGACCTCGATGCTGGCGACCCGTGTGACGAGGCGGTCGCGGCTGGCCTTCGCCACCAGATATTCGCCGGATCGGTCGGCGTAAATTCTCGCCTCCGCCGCATCGACCTCCACGACGTAATATTTGCGGCGCAGATGCGAGGGCAAATGATCGAACTCGACCGCGCCGCTCGAACGCGAAGCAGGGTGGCGGTCGGCGTCGCGTGCGGTCGATTTGTCGCCGCCGGCGTCTCGCTCGGCGCGTTTCAACTCGAACTCGCGGCTGTCGTCGTCGTCCTTCTCAGCCACGGCTCATTTCCCGACTTCGCTTGCGCCGTTGGCCGCGCCCCGATGCGCCCTTGGCTCGCGCGTCTTCGGCTTCGTCCGGCCGGGAGGCTTCCGAATTCTCGCTCGGCTCAATTGCTTCCGAGACCTCGCCATAGCGCGCGGCGCCGTCGATATAGCCCGACACCCAAGCGTTGAGTTTTTCTTCGGAGACGTTTTCCAGATCGAGCGGGACATCGGCAAGGTTCGACAGCGCGTCCGCGGGGATCGACGCCGGATCGTCGATTTCCGCCTCGCTCACGGGCCTGCGGACGACAATCGCGCGCAATTCCGCGACGTCCTGCATCAATTGCAGCAGCTGCGAAGCGAGCACCGTATGCGTCGGCGCCAACATCGGTTCGATGATCGGAGGCGGGGCGAGGCGCGCGGTGAAGCGGCGGTCTTCATGATAGACGAGCTTGTCGGCAAGGATCGGCGGCACGCCCGCCATTAGCACGAAGGCCTTGCTTTTGGGCACGAGTTTCAATTCCTGCGGCAGCAGGAGGGGACGCCGATGATCGGAGACCGTCTCGGAGCGGGCGCGGTTGGAGAAGCCCCAAGGCCGCGAGCGGCTTTTCGCCTCGACGGTCTGCGTGCCGAAGCGCTCCGAGAGCTCCACGGCGACATCGTGCTCCTTGGGCGTAAAGACGATCTCGACGGCGTGATTGGTCAAGAAATTCTTGGCCTCGTCCGCGCCGTAGATCGCGCGCAATTGTGAGGGGCTCTGCAGGATGGTCAGGAGCCTGACGCCGAATCCCGCGACGAAAGCGACGCTCTTTGCGAGCACACCGACATGGCCGAGTGAGGGAAACTCGTCGAGAAGCAACAGCAGCTGGCGCGAATACGCCGGATTGTGCTCGGGCAGTTCTCGGGCGTTGAGATCGACGACCTGCTGGAAGAAGAGATTGAGCAGCGGCGCCAACCGATCGAGATTGTCGGGCGTGACCGCGAGATAGATCGAGATTGCCTCGGACCGTAGTTTGCTCAGATCGAAATCGCTCGCCGAAGTCGCCGCGTCGATGCGCGGATTGAGCCACAACCCCAAGCGCGCGGTGACGGTCTTGCGCACCGATTGCAGTGTGTTTTCCGAAGCGGCTAGAAAATCGTTGAGCGCGGCGACGCAAAGAGCCGAGAGTTGCTCCGGCCCTGTCCTTCGCGCGCTGATGACGCTTTCGAAATGCGCCTTTACGTCGCTCGCCACTGTCAGCTGGCGCAGGATTTCGCCGATGGTGAAGGGAAGCTGCGGGGTTTCGGCGACGTAGCCGCCGACGGCGATGAATGCCGAACGCGCCGCTTCCGTCCAGAACGGGTCGCCGCGCGGATCCGGCGGAAACAACATGCCGGCGATTCTTTGCAGATCGTCGTAAAGGTCGGCCGGATCACGGCGCACGGAAGAGAGCGGATTGTAGCGCGCCGTGCGGCCTTCCGGGTCGAGCGGATCGAAGAGATGCACCTTTTGTCCATGCGCGGCGCGAAATCCCGCCGTCTTGACGAAATTCTCCTTCTTGACGTCAAGGACGACGACGCTGTCACTCCACGAGAGGAGGTTGGGAATGACGACGCCGACGCCTTTGCCGGAACGCGTGGGGGCGTAGACGATCACATGTTCCGCGCCGCCGAAGGTCAGGAGCCTGCCGTTGGTCTGGGCGAGCAGCAAACCGTTTTTCGCCCGCAACTCGGCCTGCTCGATCTCGCGCGAGGTGGCGAAGCGTGCGTCGCCGTGCAGCGGTCGCGGCCGGGCGCGCAAGATCGCGCCGAGCAGGCCGAATGTCGCGATGGCGCCGGCCAGGACGCCGATGGTCAACCAGCGGTCGAGGCGCTTGTCGCTCCCGAAATGCCCCGCCAGCGTCAGAATATCGAAAATATGAAAGCAGCCGTTATGCGCGCGCAGGCCGAGCAGCGACACGTTCGATGCGACGAGGAGAAAGATCGCGACCGCCAGGAAAGAAAGACCGACGGGAAGCGCGAGGCGCCGCCAAGAGTCGGTCAGCTTCGAATGGATCATGGCGCTTGCTCCGCCTCGGGACGCGATCTTCATGAGGGCGGCGACAATTTTCGCGGCTTGCCCTTCAGAACGTATTGCGGCGCTTGGCCTCGGGATCATAATGGATTTCCGTGATGCGGTAGCGGCCGTCGCGGCGAGACATCTGCACCACGACGTCGATGGTGAGATGGAGGAGCCGCCTTATGTCCTCGCGGGCGAGCTCGCGCCCCTCGGCGCTTTCCTTGACGAGCAGGGTCAGCTGTTCAAAAGCGAGCCGTGCGCTATCGGCATGGACCGTGGTGATCGAACCCGGATGCCCCGAGTTCACATTGCGCAGATAGTAGAAGGCCGTGCCGTCGCGCAGTTCCTGCAGCAGGATGCGATCGGGGCGCATGCGCAAAGCCGATTCCAGCAATTCGCGCGGGCCGATCTTTGCGACGCCCGAGCCATCCTTGGCGTAGAGCAGGCGGACATGATTGGGCTGCGGAATGGTGAGTTCCGCTGTGTCCTCGATCGTGAGAATGCGTTCATGGTCGGGAATCAGCGCGACGAGGCCCTTGGCGAGCGTCGTCTTGCCCGATCCCGTCGCCCCGGAAATGACGATATTGCGGCGGCCGGCGACGGCGCGTTCGAGGAAGGCGCGCCATTGGCCCGCGTCTCTGAGCCGCACGAGCTCCTGCTCGTCGGCCGAGAGCTCGTCGCTCGCCTGGCGAACATCGGCAAAGAGCGAACGACGGTCGAACTCGTCGAGGGTCATCGTCACCGCCGCCACCTTGCGGATCGTAAGGCTCACCGTCCCCGCCGGAACCGCCGGCGGCGCGATGATCTGGCAACGCTCGCCGGCTGGCAGCACGGTCGAAACGATCGGATGGTCGGAAGCGATATCCTGGCGGGTGAAGGCCGCGGCGGCGGTCGCGAGATTCATCAAATGCGAAAAGGCGAGGCCCCTGCGCTCATGGCGCGTCCAGCCCTCGGGGCCTTCGGTGAAGACTTCGCCGGGCCGGTTGACGACGATTTCCGTCAGGTTGGGTTCGGCGAGAAGATCGGCAATCGGCTCGAGAAAGCGCAGCAGAACGCGCCGCTCCCCTGACTGCGCTTCCTCATCCGTTCCATCGCGCGCCAAAAAATCGTCGAGAACGGCCGCGTCATCGCCGCTCATGGTTTGGTGATCCTCTGCGGCGTTGTGACTTGGCTCGCGATCGTGCGATCGAGGATTTGCGTGCGGCCCTCGACGAGCCGCAGGCGATACACGGAAGAGAAGTCGAGATCGCGGGCGACGAAGATCGACACAAGCTCGCCCTGGTTCTTGGTTAGCGTCGGCGGAATGTTGATCGATTGTTCGGTGGCGATCGCCGCCGCGCTTTGTCCCGACCTCTGAATCGAATTCACCTGAATGTCGGCTCGCGACAATTGGGTCGCGGCGATCTGGCCGGCGTCGCCGACGATCGACAGGAGAAGCGCGCCGCCGAAGCGTTCGAAGAAATGATTATCGATCTCGCCGTCGAAACCGGAGCGCCCCAACGCGTCGGTCGCGGAGCTCGCGAGCGCCACGATCACCCCGGTCGGGGTCTTGGCCCGGTTCCACAGCACGAACATGCGCCTCGATCCGCGCCGCACATTGCCGCGATATTCGCCGACGATCTGCGTGCCCTTCTCCATCAGCACGACTTCGCCCGAATCCGACATCACGTCGCGTTCGACGACGCAGGAGACGAAGCCCGCGACATCCGACGACATGGCGGTCTCCAAGACGCAGGGGATGGCGGTCCCTTGCGTGACGATGAGATGGCGGTTGGGCAGTCTGGCCGCCCGCACGCCTTCCAACGTCGTCGGTTTAAGCTTGCTCGCCAGCTCATTGGGGGCTTCGGGAGGACCATAGCCGTTCGCATAAATCGAACCCGTCGGCTCGGGGTCCACGCCCGGAAATGGGGCGGTCGCAGCGCTGGCCCTGGCTTGCGGAGGGCGATTGAAGACGAGCACTGGGGCGCGCCGCGCGCTGTCCATGAGCTCGTCGGCCTTGGATCGCTCGGGGGTATTGGCAATGGCGACGGGGACGGCCGCCGGCTCCGCCCGACCGGCCGGCGGATCGCGCGGGCGCTCGAAGGCGCTCGCCACAGAAATCGTCGGCTTCTGGCGGGCTTCGGCCTCGGCCGGCGCGTGCTTCCAGCTTGCCCACAGCACTAGGCCGCAGAGCGTGACGAGACCGATGACGCCCACTCCTTTGCGCCACGGCAGGGCCGTATCGCTATCAGACGAGACGGGCGTGATGCGGCGCTCCTGGTCGAGCGGAGTCGTGGCGGGATCTTCACTCATTGTGGTCGCTTTCGAATGTGATTGCGAGTTGACGCTCATCGTGTTCGTTGCGCGCGGCGCGACAGCCGTGCGACGCTCGGGCTCGTCGTTCGCGTCGCCTGGTTGACGCCTCTCGCGTCGAAGGCCTCGTTGAAGACGCAGAGAACCTCCGCGCCTTGACGCAGACGCAATTCGCGTCCGACCGCATGGACGACGACGAGTTCGCCGCGCACGTCCTTCGGGACGAGGCTTTCGGTTCCGTCGGAGGCGACGAGGAAAATCGCCGGAATCTCGCGATTGCCTCCGAAGCGCAGCGTCGTCTCCTTGCCGTCGTCGTAAACGGCGTCGGGCTCCAGGCTCGGCGTCCCTTGCGCCGAATAGCGCCAGTTGCGGGGGCTCGTGGCGTTATGAAGCGCGAAGGTCTCGTCGATCGCGCGAGCCTCCATCTCCCCGCGCCTTGCGGCGGAGGCGTCGCGGCGCGCCTCGGCGTCGTCGCCTGGATAGGCGAAGCGCACTATGAAATAGCTGTCCGCGAGAGAGCTCTCGGTGATGGACAACTCGAACTGGTATGAGCGCTTGCGGCCGTCGCGGCGCGTTGTCACCACTTGCAGATTGGTCGGCGGGTGCTTTTCGCGCGGCTTCAGGAAGAGGATGTTGCCGGCGGGCGCCACCTCCCAGGAGACCGAATCTCCGATCGCGACATGGGCGATTTCTTCGTCCTCGGCGAAGAGAATCTGGGTCGAGGCGCGGATGACGCCATTGATCTTGACGACATTGGCCGGGTCATAGGCGACCATGCGCACCCGGGCGTCGCGCGAACCGGCGGTCGGTTGCTGCAAGGCGGAAGCCGGTAGCGGTGTCAGCATAATGCCCGCGGCGAGCATGAAGGCGCCTACGAAAGAAAAGCGGTTCATCATGGCGCGGTCTCCGGATCGGATCGGTATTCCGAGACGAGAAAACCGAGCGGGTTGATCAGGCGATCGGAGGATGAGATCGTCGCTTTCTTCTCGAAGGAGAAGGCGAGCGTCGCGATCCAATGCGAAAGCTTTGTTTCCTCGCCGTGGCGCGTTTCGCGGATGAAGCGCACCGAGGCGAGATTGGGGCCGAGCAAGGAGATCGCCTTGATGCGGATTTCGGCGACACCGGTTCGGCCATAGGCGACCTGGGGACTGTCGGGGTTGGAGCCCCGATAGAGGGTCGAAAACCGCGCCTGCTCGGCTTGGTTTGAGAGCAGCGAGATCGTCCGGAAATTCACCGGCGCCTCGACGAAGCTGTAACCTTCCCGCGCCCGCACATATTGGGCGAGAAAATATTTGGCGATCGCCTCGTCGTAGGTCTGCGGCTCGTCCTTCAATCCGGAGACGACGTCGACGACGCCCGTCGCATTGTCGACGCGGATAACGAAGGGTTCGACGGTCTTGAGCGGTGTCAACGCGGCGACGGCGCCGATCGAGACGAAGGCCAGAACGGACGCCGCCGCCGCGACGCCCCAAGCGAAGCGCTTCGAGCGCTCCGCCGAGAGCAGCAGATCCTGCTCCCAGAGCCGGGCGCGCTCGAAATAGGTTTTCAGTTCGCCCGCCTCAACCATGATCGGCTCCCCCACAGCGCCGCGTCGAGGCGGCGATATCGAAGACGGGCCGCGCAGCTGCGCGCGCCACAGATTGCGCGGGGCCGATCTCGCCCTTGCGGATAAGCGGTTCGCCTTCCCTCGCAGGTGGAACCGGAGGAGGGGCTGGCGCTTCGATCGGCGCCGCCGCGATCGGACTCGCGCTCTCCCAGTTCCACAGCGATCGGTTGAGTGGGCGTCGCGCCGCACCGTCACAGGAAGGCGCCTGTGAACCTGTCAGGCTGGCGCAACCGCCAAGAGGCGTCACGAGCGCCAGCGCCAAGAATGTCATTCGTGCGGTCATTTCGTCTCCGAAATCTTAGGGAAGTTCGGGATGATGGAATTCCGCTATTCCGCGGGAACGTGGCGGATGCCGCCGCCTGTCCGCCGGCCGCGCAACGCCCGGAGCATTCGCCCGGTGGCCACGTGCGCGCCGGCATAGGCGCCGATCGTGGCGCCCACGGTGGCGGTGGTGGCGTAGGCCGCCATCCACCGATTGAGCATGTGGGCGGCGAGCGACGCCCCGCCGCCGGCGAGCGCCCCGGCGATCTCCGGCAACTGCAAGGCGAGATAGGCGGCGAGCCCGAGGACGGCGCTGATCGCTACGGCCCCGACGATCAATTGGCCGCCGGTCGCGGCGTTGGCGCCATATTTGTCGACGAAATGCCCTACGGTGGTCAGCATAAGCCCGATCAGAGCCACTACGAGCACATGCAGGATCACGAAATTGGCGAGCTGACGCGTCCAGGCCTCGCCGAAGGTGCGCGTCACCTCGAACAGCATGAGGGCGACGAAGATCGGACCGAGCGCCAGGACGAGCGCCAGGCCAACCTTCGCATAGAGCATGATCGCGAACTGGAGGAAGCCGCTGACCGCAGTGAAGACCAGTAGGATCGCGGCGACGAGCGCCGGCACGATATCGGTCAGCCCGGCCTGATCGTAGATTTTTTGGGCGACCGAAATTCCCTTGGTCAATAGTTGGTCGAACGGCTGGCCGGACTTCATGTCGAGCCCGCCGCCGGCGATAGCCCCGTTGATCTCCTTCGGCAGCGACTCGAAAAAGAGGCCCGTGACATATTGCTGATAGGACGCGGCGTTGGTCGCGAGCAGGATGACGGCAACGATACGGATCGACCGCCAGGCGAAGTCGAGGATCGGCTCCTGGATCGCGCCGCGCATGACCGCGATGCCGTAGATCACGACATAGAGCATCACCGCGACGCGCAGCGGCGCGTCGACATAGGAGGTGAGGTTCTGCACCGAGTTCGACACGAACTGCGTGATCGGCTGCTCGAACTCTTTCAAGAATTCATCGAAAACGGCGATGGCCATGATCAGCGGCCTTCACGCGAGCGACGCAGGGCTTCCTCGCGCCCCCAGACGAAAATTTGCTTTTGCGCTTGATCGGCGTTTATGCACTCCGCCGTGTCGCGTCGCGCTCCCGGATTGGCCTTGCATCGCCGCTTGGTTTCGTCGTGCTCAACCTCATGCTCGAGATACCACGCCACGTCGTGGACCTCTGACGCCGTCTTCGACGCAGCGTCGGAAGAGCGGGGCCCGTTATCGCATCCCGCGAGGCACGTTGCGATCAGCAGTGTCGAGATGAGCGTCTTCATTGGAGGGCGGCCTTCATTTCATCGATCGTCTGTCGGCGTCGTTCGTGTTCGCGCTGGACGTCCATGTCGGCTTGCGCGCGTTGAATCATGGCGAGGCCTTGCAGGCGCAGCACGTCGTTTTGCAGCAGCGCCTGTTCGGCCTGCAGGCGCGCGGAAAGATCGAGCACTTCCTTGGCGTCCTTGGAGGCGCTGATCTGGCGGCGCAATTCCTCGAGCTGGTCAACGCGGCGGGAGGCCGTGTCGTAGACGGCTTGTCCGAGCGAGTGCTTGGCGCCCGTTTGGCGGGCGATGCGATCGAGCTCGGAGGCATAGAAAGAATTGCCCGGGTTTTCCGTGTAGACGCGGTTCTGCGCCAAATAGCTGTCGATCGAAAAAGCAAAGCTTCCCGACCCAGATCCCTTGATGACGCCCTCGATTTGCGAGAATTCCCCCGGTAGATATTTGCGGAATTCCGACGAGTTCAGGAGGCCCGCGACGTCGTTGGCGTTCGTGAGTTTGTTGAAGGAATCATAGAGCTGCTTCGCTTGGGTGAGCTGATCCTGCGCGACTTTGAGCTGCGAAGTGAGCGTCTCGACCTGCTTTTTCATTTCGATCAATTGGTCGAGTTGGCGAGCGAAGACGCTCGGATCGAACACGACCTGGGCCGAGGCCGAAAAGGGCAGGGCGGCCATGATCACGACATTGAGAATTCGGGCGGAGGGCTTCATGCGAGAGTCTTTCGGCGCTGATGGAAGATCGGGAGCCATTTGGCCGGATTGTCGCCGACCTCTTCACGCAAGCGATCGGCAAGCTCGACGGTCGCCGTGCGACCGGAAAGGATGGCGAGCGCATCGTCCATTCCTTTGAGGTCGAGCTCGGCGACCACGGCGTCGTGACCCTGTTTCAGGAGGAAGCGGCGGCTCTCGGTCGAAAGCTCTTCGCGGATCAACCGGAATTCCGTTTTGGTGAGATGAAAGCCGTCGACATAGTCACGCGCCTGGCCGCGCGCGTTCGGAAAGAAAACTTGCGTCGGGCATTGCTCGACGATGGTGTGGGCGATGGGCGAGACAAGCGCGTCGCGCGGCGATTGCGTGCCGAACACCATGACGCCGTTCTTCTTGCGGATCGTCTTCAACCCGTCATTGGCGAGATCGCGAAAGGCTTCGTCGCCGAGCGCCTTCCAAAATTCGTCGATGGCGATGACGATGCGGCGTCCGTCGATCAATTCCTCGACCCGCCTAAACAGCACCATCATCAGCGGCGTGCGGATGATCGGATCATCCAGCACCTCGGTCATGTCGAAGCCGAAGGCGTGCGAATCGATGCTGATCGCGTCCTCGTCGGCGTCGAGAACCCATCCAAGCGCGCCGCCCCTGCACCATCGTTCGAGACGTGCGCCGATTCCCTCGGTGTCGCGCTGGCCGAGAAACACGCGCAGCGTCGAGAAGGAGCGCTCATGGCGCGGCATGTCGCGCAGCGCCAAGAGGCCGTTATCGATTCTCTGCTCGTCGGCGACCGACAGCGGTCGGCCCTCGACGCTGACGAGCTTGCGCACGAGCGCGCCAAGGAAGGCGAGATTGGACGGAGTGAGATCGAAGCTCTTCAAGGGCGCGCAGCCCGTTGGCTTGCCGCTCTTCAGGGTGAGGTAAGAACCGCCGATCGCCCGAACGAAGAGTTCGGCGCCGCGATCCTTGTCGAACAGCACCAGCTGGCAGTCGAGTTTCTCGGCCTGCGCCAAGGCGAAGGTCAGGAACGCGGTCTTGCCCGAGCCGGAGGGGCCGCAGATGAAGGTGTTGCCGAGATCGCCGACGTGGAACGAGAAATGAAACGGCGAACCCGAGGCGGTCTTGAGGACGGCGACGGAAGGTCCCCAATGATTGCCCTCCGCCTTGCCCGAAGGATAGGCGTGAAAGGGCGACAGGCCAGCGAAATTGCGCGAGGTGATGGCGCCCGCCCGCGCCCGATATTTGAACAGTCCCGGCAATTGCGCCCAGAAGGCCGCTTCTAACCCGAGGTCCTCGCGCGCGACCACGGCGCCGGCGTCGGCGAGAATCCGCCGCGCCTGGCTCATCTTGTCGAGCAGGGCCCTCGGTTCGTCGGCGAGGACGAGGAGCGACAGGTGATGTTCGCCCATCACGAAGCGGTTCGATTCGAGATCGTCGAGCGCCGCGTCGAGTTCGCCAATTTGCGAAGCCGCCGGATCGTTGGCCGAGAGAAGCTGGTTTTGCTTGCGCGTCATGACGGTCTTCGCCTCCGATTTGTCGAGGAAAGCGAAGCTCTGCGCGAGCACGAGCTCGAAGGGGGCGGCGAGAAAACCGTCGAGGAGGCCGGGCCGGGTTGTCGCCGGATAATCCTTGAACGCCAACATGCCGGCGAAGCGCGAACCGCCGGGGCCGCGGATTTCGATCGTCTCGCGCCCGAAGATCAAGCGGTTGGCGTAAAGCGCCGGCCCGATTGGCCCGTGGACGAGCGGGAAGGGTAGGCGCTCACAGGCGACGAGCTCCTGCAAGATGGAGCCGGTCTCGGAAAAGACGACGCCATACCGCTGGACGAGACCGAGGCGGCGCGGGCGGTAGCGATCGAGCGCCGCGATCAGATCGCGCGTCACGTCATCGAGCTTCTTTAGCCCAAATGCGTCGACTTCCGCGCCGGCGCGCTCCGCGCGCGCGAGGCGCGAAAAGAACAGCGAGGCGCGCTCAGTCGCGTCGCGTCCCGGATGCCAGACCAGGGTCAGATAAAGCTCGTTGCTATAGAGCATCTCGGAAACGAGACGTGTGCGATAGGCTTCGTCGAGTTTGCGGGCGAAGTCCGAGCGAAACACGCCCTCAAGATAATCGGTGGCTCGCCGGCGGATGACATGCGTCCACAGCGCCAGCCGTTCGTCGGCGACGTTGCGCAGCGTTAAGTTGAGTTTGGCGTGGAGATCGTTGAGATCGGCGGCGTCGGCCGTCTCGAAGGAGACGCCGCCAAGACGGATCGTGGTGACCAGCGCGCGCGTCGACAGCGAGATCACGTGCTCTGTGACGTGCCTCAGATAGGGCAGGTGAACGCTCGCTTCGATCTCTCGCGCCTTGACGCGCGCAGCTACGCTAGCCATGGGCGACCTCCTCGGCGCTGAAGCGGCGCGCGAGGCGCAACGGCGTGCAGGAGGAGCCGCCCCAAAGGCTCGCGTTGCGATGGCGGCCCCGCGTTTCGAACCAGGCGAAAATAATTCGGAACTGGTTGGCGTCGCGCCGGCAAATGAGCCGACAGGCGAAATGGATCGGCAGAGCGACGAGGCCATAGAGGAGGCTGCCCGCCAGCACGAACAGGATCGACGAGAAGATGACGTTGAGGCCCATGGCCTCCATCGTCACGCCGAGAATCATCGCAGGGCGCGTGCAGGCCAGAAAAAGAGTGTCCTCGACGAAGTGTTCGCTGCTCATAGCGCGCTCATTTGCCGGTCAGCGTCGTGACGATTTCCGCGGCGCCGAACAGGATGGCGACGCCGAGAATGACGTAGCCGGCGCGCCTCAAGTCGAGATAACCGAACATCCAAGTCATGCCGGTGATGATGATCGCGAGCGTCGCGAGCAGCTTTGCCACATTGCCGGTGAGCGCATCGACGAAGTTCTGGAGAACCCTTTCGACATTGGCGCTTTGCGCTAGCGCGGGCTCGTCGAGGGCGAGCGTGACAAGGGCGCCGGCGAGGAGGAGGAAGGAGAGACGACGAGCGAAGGGACGCATCATGGATTTCAGACTCCGTTTGAGATGACGAGATATGGTTCGCGGGGCGCTTTACCGTCGGGAGGTGGACGCCTCATAGACGAGGAGCGATTTTCCGGACGCATTGCCGAATACGTCCCATGGTTTTTGGGACGCCGTTTCTGGCTCCGCGACCGCGCCCTCTTCGCGATGAGAGCGTTCGTCGCGCTGATCTGGCCCATCGGCCGGGCGCTTCGCTAGCGCCTCGTTCTGAACGCGCGCTATTCTCGATATTGCGAAACGCCTGGGATCCTCTTTGAGAATCCGCGCTGCGGCGCGTAGCGCCGGACAAGGTTCGAAGGCGTCCGCGACGCCGATTCCCGCCTCGTCGAGGTCTTTGAAGGTCAGACCCGCAAGACCGAGCCGCGCGTCTTGTTTGGCGATTTTCGCCTGCATCGCCAGCTCGATCGCTTCCGGCTTCGAGGTCGCCAATATCTTGATCGGCCTGCGGCCGTCGATCGTGAGCGAAAGAGCCTCGAAACCGCTCGCCATGCGCACGATCTCGATCAGTGGCCGCGCATCGGCGCCGGGCGCGCAGCGCTCGGCGAGCGCCATGAAAGCTGAAAGATCCATTCTTTGGCCTCCGCGGCGTCAGCCGACGAGGCGCGGCGCGGGCGCCTCGGCGCCGGCCCGACCGTCGAGTTCGGCTGCGGCGTGGGCCGCCGCGAAGGCGATTGTCATGGCGCCAGCGCCGAAATGGCGGCGGCGGGGTGAGATAACCTGCATGAATTCGACCTCTCCGAATCGCGAATCGATTCGAAGCGCAACCAAGCAAAAACGCGCCGCCGATGAACCTGTGAAATTTTACAGGGGTAGTTTTACGGACGCGTTCACAAAATCGCCGCATCATGATCACAAACACCACTCGCAAATTGGCGGCGGCATTCATTGCGTAATGAATTCGGGCTGTTGCGCGGAGCAGGAGCAGGGCGCGCCGAGAAAAGCGAAAGGTTTTTGGCGAAAGGATTTCAAAAATGCGGCAACTGGAAATTGCGTATCAGGAATTCATCGACGGCGTGCGCACGGCGTCGGACACATTGGCTTTCCGCACGGTCGCCGAGCGGGCCACTCAGAAATTGGGATTTCGTTGGTTCGCCTATCTCGCCTTCACGGGCGACGACCACAGGTTGATCTCGACGTATCCGAAAGAATGGACCACACGCTATCGCAAGAAAGGCTATGATCAAATCGATCCGGTCATCATTCGAGCGCGGCGCGATCGCGATCTTTTCCATTGGAGCGGAGCGCAGGCGTCGACGGGGCCAGACGATATTCAGAAGCGCTTCTTCGGAGAAGCGGCGGAGTTTGGGATCGACAAAGGCGTCACCATCCCTATCCCGGCCGGCTTCGACCGCTTCGCCTCCTTCACTTTCGCGGCCGATAAACATGGCCCGGACCTTTATGAAGGGGTCGAGGAGGCGAAGGTCCTTTTGCGACTCATGGGGACCTATTTCCACGCCCATGTCGAAGCGGCCTTCAGACCGCCTGTCGTCCTCGATCCGTCGGTCCCGCTCAGCCAGCGTCAGGCGCAGTGCCTCACCTGGATGTCGCGCGGCCGCACAATCGAGAAGACCGGCCAAATTCTCAACATCACACCGCGCACCGTCGCTTTTCATCTCGACAATGCGCGCGCCAAACTCGAAGCCGAGAACGTCACGCACACGGTGGCGCTGGCGGTAAGGCGAGGCCTGATTCCGTAACGGCAAGCGGAGCGAACGGGTCGAGGGTCGCGGCGGGGCCGGGACGCGATGTCGATTCCAGCGGGCCGCTCAAAGCGGAAGAGGGCGAGAGGCGGCTGTTTTTGAAGACGCCTTCCGTAAGCTTTCATTCTTCCGGGCTGTCGCCGGCGCCTTTCACGTTCGATTCAGTCGCCTCCGGAATGGGAAGGTAGCCCAAGGCATCATCGAAGGCGACAAGGGTCGTAAAGGCCGATTTCAGCTCCGCCGTCGCCTCGCTCATTGCGAATCTCACGTCATGCAGCCGAGAAATGGCGTCTTGGCCAATTTCGACGAGGTTCGATCTGGCGGCCGAAGCGCCGCCGTCGAAGATCGAGTTTTCGACGCGACCGCGCCATTCGACAAGCGCCCGATACGCCGCTACCTCTTCCTGTTCCAGCGCTTCGACCCTGGCGAGCGCTTCGCGATAACGCAGCAAGGCTTCGACGGCTCTCTTTTCGACATCGGCCTTCTCGCTCATGCGCTCGTTTCTCCGACCAGGCTGAAGAGCGCGCCATTTACGCCTCGAACCCGTAAAAGGATTTTTAACGCTGTCCCCGCGGGTTCAAAGCCGACAGGCCGATGGCTTCGGTCCGCGGATTTCTGATCGCTGAGACCGCTAAAACAATAGCGAGAGAATCGAGACGTGAGCCGCCCAACTCAAATCGGGCGCGCGGTCTCGTCCTTGACGCGAGGAGCCATGAACGGCTTCGCATAGAGCAACGCGAAGAGGCCGAAGGCGCCGCTCCCGGCGGCCGCAGCGAGAGACAAGAACACGATATATCCTGAACCGTCAATTGACGCGGCGAGGCGCAAGACGGTTGCCAGCGTCACGAGCGCGTAGATCGTCGTCGTGCCGGGCCCGGCCGTGAGCGGGCAGCCCGTATGACCAAGCGAGGCGCGCGTCATGACCGCGAGCGTCATCGTGCCGATCGCGCCCACCGTGAGGGCGTGCAGGGCCGCCGATTGCGGCAGCGCCGGATTGAGGCCGCTGAGCGCGAGCAGCAAGAATCCGAACGAGAGCCAGCCGTAGCCGAGATGCAACACCCAGAGAAGAGGTTCGCGCAACGTCGCTTGGTCGCGCCAGCGCGCGAGTCGAAGCCCGAGGGTCACGCCCGCGACGAGTTCCAACCAGGGCGCGAGCATCCCCTCCGGCGCCGCGACCCAGATCGCGCAGGCGAGCGCCGTCGCGGCGAGCGCGGCGCGGTCGAGAAAATCGAACGACGCCGGCATGGCGCCATCAGGGCGCTGTTTGGCGAGCCAGTTGCGCGTGAAGCTCGGCGTGATGCGGCCGCCGATCAGCGCGACGAGCAGCAAGAGCGTCGCGACGCCCAGTCTCGCGCCGATCGCGCCGTCTCGGTGATCGCAATCGATTCGAAATGGGTGAGGAGATTGCCGACCAAGAACAGCAGGGGAACACCGGCAATCGGCAGATTTCGCCAGTTCCCGCCGGCGACGATTTCCCGCATGACGACAAAAAGGAAAACGGCCGGGAAGGCGAGATCGAGCACGGAAGCGCCGATCGCCCCGATCCAGGTGGAAAAGGAGATGGCGATCCGCCCGGCGAGCCACAGCAGCGCGAGCGACGCGAGCGGCAGACCGTGGATGGGGGGCCGGCCGGTCCAATTTGGAACCGCGGTCAGAAGAAATCCGGCGACGGCCGCCGCGCCGAAGCCGAAGATCATTTCATGCGCGTGCCAGACGAACGGCGAAAAGGCCGTCGGCGCCTGTCCGACCCCGGCGAAGACAGCGACTCAGATCGGAACCATCAGAGCCGCCCATGACGCCGCGAGGAGGAAGAACGGCCGAAATCCGGCCGAAAGCAGGGCCGGGCCGGATTGCGACCGGTAGCGGGAAGCGGCGGCCATGGCTTCGCCTTTTTGAATTTTGTGCTTGTTCAGTCCCTTTCAAAGGCGAACAGTTTCGTCAATTGCGCATTCGCTTCCGGCGTCGCGACGCTGCTGGTCGTCCGTCGCCTGAACGGGGACGTAGCCCAGTTCATCAAGCAAGACGGCGAGGGTCTCGTAAGCCGAGTCCAACGTCGCGGCGCCGTCGTTCAAGGCCAACCTGATATGGTTCAGTCGAAAAATGGCCGCTTGGCCCGCTTGGATGAGTTGCGATCTCGCGGGCGACACCCGAGGGATCGGAGCTTTCAGCCTCTTGGATACCTCCCGACGTGCGGCGATCTCCTGCCGCTCCAGTTCCGTGGCTCTTGCGAACGCGTCGCGATAACGCTGCAGAGCCTCGATGGTTCTTTTTTCGAGGTCTGCCTTCTCGATGTTCCAATGTCGCCCATCGCTATTTCGACTTTTTTGAATGCCGACGTTCACTTTCTCTCTCCCGCCGCGAATCTGCGCACGGCGGACAGAAGCAGAAGCGGCCGCGGTAGTAACCCTGTCACTTTGGACAGGGCGCCTGTGAACGACCGCTCGGCCGAGAGTCACGGCTCCACGCGCCAAGGGATCGGCGGCGCCGTCGCCTCCCGCATGGAGGAAGGCCGTGCCGCGAGGGGCCCGTCGACGCCTCCTCCAGCAACGCGAATATGCCCGCGCGCCTGCGATTGGCGAAGCTGTGATTGAAACCTGTCGATTGAATTCTTGACTTTTTGACCCCGGCGGCGCAAAAGGACGCGCCCTAACGAATGAACTGCCCACCCTTATCACTGGCGATTCTATCCCGCTGATCTTCACGATCGCGCGGGCGTTTGGCGTTTGCCATCCGCGATCGATGGAGGCGCGCCATGCGTGAAGATATGGCGCGTGTGATCGTCGAACGTCCGCGCATCAATCCTCGAAGCAATCACAAGGGTCGCCCTCAGAAACTGGAGGATATGCCAGCGCACGAGGGCATGCGCCGCGGACGGGCGTTGCGGGGCGAGCGCAAGCGGCTCAACGAGAATCTTGCGCCGCTGTGCCGGTATCTCGAGAAACAAGTCGGCCGCCCATGGGACAAGGTCTATTCCGAGATCGCCGCGCGTCTTTGCGTCGATAGCGCGGTGCAGCAGCATGTGCGCAATCATCTGCGCGACTTCGTCGCCATAACGCCGCGTCGGAACATTTATCACTGGCGTATGTCCCGTCGTGACGGCTTTGGGTGAAGGCGAGGGCCGCCGATCGCGATCGTCCGTCCGCCTTCATGAGCGAGCACATTCGTCTTGGCGGAAAACAACACGCCGGCGGGAGGCTTCGCGCAAACCAACAAAAACACCTCCCGCCGCCGCGCAAGCGGGCAGGCCAAACGAGCAATCAGCTTCGAACGATTATTTGTTGCCTTTGCCCTGGCTCTTCGCCTTGTGCTTGGCTTGAGCCAAATCCGAGGCGGCAAGCTCCTTTTCTTTCTTGGTGGCTTTGGGATCGCGCAGCGTCTTTGCCGCGTCGGAGGCGACTTTCTTTCCAGTGGTCATGGCGGTCCTCGGAATTTTAGAGAACGCTCGAAACTAACATGTATCTCATCGAATGCAGCGCTTCGAGCGTTCTTCCCGGCCGTGGTCCACAAGGATCGAAGCGCGTCGGCGAGAAATCACCCCTCTCCCCGTGCGAATCCCTCCAGACCGGCGTCTGCCGGGATTGGTTGGCTCAAACCAGCGTTCTATGATCCGTGTTCGAGAGACGCTGAAATTACCGGCGGCGGGTGGGACGAGACCATGCGCAAAGTAAAGTGCGAGGGGTGCGGCCGTCGGACGCCGAGCTTCGAAATCGTCAATTATGGCGGGATCGAACAAGGATACAAACAGCTCTGCCGCCGCTGTTTCAATACCGAGGCGGCGACGGCGGCGGGTCTCGATGACTTCCAGCATGTCGATTTCGAACCGGTGCTGCTGACCGACCACGCGGGCAAGGTTCACAAATTTCATTTCGGGGTCTTCTTGTTTGGAACAGGTGTCGCCTTGGACGCCTTCGAACTTCGCGACGGAAATCCGGGAGGCTACCAATTCCAGGTCGTTGCCGAACCGGAGGAGGACCTTCTGGCGCTGCTTGGCCGATTGATCGAAAAAATGCGGCGCGCTCTCGCCATAAAGCACATCGACGACGGCGAGCACGGTTTGCAAATCGCAGGGCCCAAGGTCGTTCGCGGTCTGATCGATTGGGACGCGGAACAGGGCGGGAGCGCGCCCCTCCTCGTTATCGACGGCCAAGAGATTTCGTGGGACGAGTTCGGCCGAATGGTCGCGGGCTTCGAGGGCTTCCAATTCAAATTGGAAATCCGGGACAAGAGCGAAGAAATCTGATCGTTTGCGAGGATCCTCTGGAATTTGGCAGCGAGCTTCCGCCGGGCCGGCGCGCGATCATCGGAGCGTCGTCGGCGCGGCTTGATATAATTTTGGCCTGAGGATGCCACGGGAGACACGACACGTCTTGCGGTCCGCGACTGACACGACTACCTCGCGTGAAACGCTCGTCGGCTCGGTCGAACGCGTCACCTTTCACAATGAGGAAAACGGGTTCGCCGTCCTGAAGGTGAAGGCGCGCGGAAAGCGGGATCTTGTCGCGGTCGTCGGACATGCCGCCTCGATATCGGCGGGGGAGTTCATTCACGCCGTCGGCGTCTGGACCACCGACCGCACGCACGGGCTTCAATTCAAAGCCGATCTTCTCAAGACCACCCCGCCGACCACGGCGGAGGGCATCGAGAAATATCTCGGCTCGGGCATGGTTCGCGGCGTCGGTCCCAAACTTGCGAAGAGAATCGTCGACGCGTTCGGGCAGGAAACCTTCGAAACCATCGAGGCGAGTCCCGAAAAGCTAAAGGGCGTGTCGGGGATCGGAGAATTTCGCGCCGGCAAGATCGCCGCCGGCTGGGCCGAGCAAAAGGCCGTTCGCGACATCATGGTGTTTTTTGCACTCCCATGGCGTCGGGACGTCGCGTGCGGTGCGTATTTTCAAGACCTACGGGCATGACGCCATTCAGGTGATGACCGAGAACCCCCATCGGCTCGCCCGCGATATCAGGGGCGTCGGCTTTCGGACGGCCGACGCCATGGCCATGAAGATGGGCATGACCCGCGAGGCGCCGCAGCGAGTGCGCGCCGGAGTGTCGTTCGCCCTCCAGGAAGCGACCGAGGACGGTCATTGCGGACTTCCGGTCGAAAATCTCGTCAATCTGGCGACCAAGCTGCTCGGCGTCGACAAGACGATCGTGAGGGCGGCGCTCGAACAGGAGCTCGCCGGCGCCGAGGTCGTCGGCGACACGATCGGCGGGGAGCCCTGCGTGTTCCTGCGAGGACTGCATATCGCTGAGCGCGGCGTCGCCGAAAGGCTTCGCGCGCTGGTCTGGGGTTCGCCGCCGTGGCCGACGATCGACGTGGACAAGGCAGTTCCCTGGGTCGAGAAGAAGACCGGCAAAATTCTGGCGGCGTCGCAGCGTGCGGCGATCGAGATGGTTCTGCGCTCGAAGGCGGCGGTGATCACCGGCGGCCCGGGCGTCGGCAAGACGACGCTGCTCGACGCGATCCTGCGCATTCTTGTCGCCAAGGGCGCGAAAATCCTGCTCGCCGCGCCGACTGGACGCGCCGCGAAACGCATGAGCGAACAGACCGGCATCGAGGCGAAGACCATCCACCGCTTGCTCGAAATCGATCCCAAGATGGGCGGCTTTCGGCGCGGCGCCGAGAATCCGCTCGAATGCGATCTACTCGTCATCGACGAAACCAGCATGGTCGACACGTCGCTCATGTTCGCGCTGGTCAAGGCGATTCCGGTCCCGGCGGCGCTGCTGCTCGTCGGCAACGTCGATCAGCTTCCCTCGGTCGGGCCGGGCCAAGTGCTCGTCGACATCATCAATTCCGGCGCGATGCCGGTCGCGCGGTTGACCGAAGTGTTTCGTCAGGCCGCCGAGAGCCGCATTGTCGTCAACGCCCACCGGATCAATCGCGGTGAAATACCCGAGTGGCCAAAACGCGGCGAGGACTCGGATTTCTGGTTCGTCGACGCGGACGATCCCGAGAGGGGAGCGGCCAAGGTCGTGGAAATCGTCCGCATTTTGGTCTCGACCCAATTCGCGACATCCAGGTCCTTTGCCCCATGCAGCGCGGCGCGCTCGGCGCGCGGTCGCTCAACGCCGACCTGCAGAAGGCTCTCAATCCCGATCCGCCGGCGAAGATCGAGAAATTCGGTTCGATCTTCGCGCCCGGCGACAAGATCATGCAGACCGTGAACGATTACGATCGCGACGTCTTCAACGGAGACCTTGGAACCGTCTTGCGCATCGACGAGGTCGAAGGCCTGCTCGTCGCTGGCTTCGACGGCCGGGAGGTCGAATACCCCTTTGGCGAACTCGACGCCCTGGTTCCAGCCTATGCGTCGACGATCCACAAGTCGCAGGGCTCGGAATATCCCGCCGTCGCGATCACGCTCGCCACCCAGCATTACGCCATGCTGGCGCGCAATCTGGTTTATACGGCGGTGACCCGCGGCAAGCGTCTCGTGGTCATCGTCGGCCAGCGACGGGCGATGGCGATCGCGGTGCGAGGCGGCGGCGCGCGCAAGAGATGGACGAAGCTTCGAGAATGGTTGGCGGCGCGTTGACATTTGGCTGGATGATCGCGCCAATTGCAATGTGAACGGTTGCCAGCGGCGCTGGATATTCGTCGTTCATAATTTGCAGGCTCTGTAAGAGAGATCACATGTGCGGGGGCTTCGCCGATCGCGCCTACGCCTTCGAAGAGCTTGTCGCCTCGAACTCTTCGCCGCGTTCCTTCGCGCCGATCTCGGCATCACGAACGACCCGCGTCCCGATCACGCGCAATATATCGCGCAATATCTCGAAATCCTTCAAAACGACACGCGCGCGATATTTCAGGCGGCGACGGCTGCGAGCGCCGCCGCCGATTACATTCTCGCGTTCAGTCGTCCGCAACAGGTGGAGGCGGCCGCATAGTGGCTGCGCTCTTTCCCGAAATACCGCTCCCGTCAAAAGCGGGCCGCGTTGAGACTATGCGTCGACGCCTTCTTCATCGCGCGCCGGCGCATTTCGGCGCGGCGTACCGACGGGAGGCGACTCGGGCTTGCTCGGGGCCGCCCGTCCTCTGCCAACAATTCTGAAGAGCCGCGTGGGTCGACGCGGCGGCATCGGGCGGGCTCGCAACGCCGTCCCATCGTAACGCGTCGCCCCGCAAGTCAACGGCTGCGCCGTTCCCCTTCGCGCTCGGCCGAGCGCTCCGGTGACAGGCGGGAGCCCCGACGCGATCCGCCGGGCCGTCGCCGCTCGCAGTTGAGCGGCTCAAGGCGAAGGAGCGGAAGATGTGCAAGGTTCTAAATAAACACGCTGTCGGAATTCCGGCGGGCGCCGTCTACATCGGCCGGGGCAGCAAATGGGGAAATCCTTTCAGGATCGGGCGCGACGGAGATCGAGCGGCGGTCATCGCCAAACATGAAGCATGGTTGCGCGATCAGCATGAGTTGCTGCGCTCGATCGCGGAACTTCGCGGCAAGGATCTGGTGTGCTTCTGCGCGCCGGCGGCGTGCCATGGCGATCTCTTGCTGCGGCTCGCGAACGGCTCGCGCGACGAAATGGTCGCATGGTGGCGAGCGACGGGCCCGTAAACGTCGGATTTCGCAAGTCGGCTCTTATCGCGGCAGATGCACGGCAAGCCAAACTGTCGGCTGGTCCGCATCCGTCCATTCGACCCGGTGTCGAACATGCGCGGGAATTTCGACGTAGCTGCCGGGGCGAAGGATTCTTGGCGCCTCCTCGCCCTCGATCTGGAGGCTCGCCGACCCTGAGATCAGAAAAACCCATTCCGTCCAATCCTGGTCGTACCAGAACCCGGGCGGGCTCGCCTGTCCGGTCGAGACAATCCGTTCGATCCTCGCGCCCGGCGAATTTGCAAGGACCGAAATCTCCTCTTCGCTCGAACTCGTCGCTAAGCCCGCAAACAGATCGCCGCTTCGAATCATCGTGGCCTCCAAGCGCTAAGCGAGCTTTTGCAAGCGTTTGTAATGGTTCGACGGAGCGACGGAAATTTGACGCGGCCTGACGCAGCTCGGGGGCGTCATCGCTCAGTACGTAGGGTCGCCCGCTGTTGGATCGGGTACACGAGCATCGGCGACTTGCTTCGAGGGGTGCGCGTCACGGAAGGTGGAAACTAATGGGTGGCGGCACCACCTTGACCGGCCGGAAACTCGATCCGCCGCCCTGGGGCCGCTCTCCTATGCGTCGCTCGTCGCGGTCGCTAAAGCCTACGCCCGCGCCGGAGCGGAGGTGTACAACTTGCCTGTCTGTGGAGCGACGGAGGCGGCGGCCTGAGAGGAAGAGGAAAGTTCGGTTTTTCGTGGCGGGACAGAGGGTGAAAGAAGGCTTTCACCCGCCCGTCGCGGAGACTGGAGAGATGTCGAAGATCACGTTGACGTCGGCGCGGGACATTGCTCTCGATCGCTTGGTGGCGTCGGATGCGAATGTGCGGCGGATCAAGGCCGGGGTGAGTATCGAGCAGTTGGCGGCGGATATCGCCCGGCGCGGCTTGTTGCAGTCGTTGAGCGTACGGCCGCTCCTCGGCGATGCCAGCGAAGAAACAGGCAAATTCGCGGTGAGCGCGGGCGGGCGACGGCTCGCGGCGCTGAAGCTCCTTGTCAAACAAAAACGGCTCGCGAAGAACGCGCCGGTCCCTTGCATCGTGAAGACGGACGGAATCGAAGAAGAGGATTCGCTTGCCGAAAACACGATGCGCGAAGCCTTGCACCCAGTCGATCAATTCCGCGCCTTCAAGACGCTAAATGATCAAGGGCTGACGATCGAGGAAATCGCCGCGCGCTTCTTCGTGGCGCCGCAAGTCGTGCGCCAGCGCCTGAAGCTCGCAGCGGCGAGCCCAAAGCTGCTCGGCCTTTATGTCGCGGACCAGCTGAGCCTCGAGCAGCTCATGGCCTTTTGCGTCACCGACGATCACGAACGCCAGGAGCAGGTTTTATGCCGATATCGGCATAACACCTCTTATGTCGAGCAGGAGATTATGCCGAGCAAGAGTGGGCGGGGCATTGCGCGGCCTGGATGACCTCAAGGATTTACTCGGCATAATTTCGATCCGTTCAGCCTCTAAAAGCCGAAAGGATCAGCATGATCACCAGTCCACTGCCTACTTTGGATGAGCCGCCTGCGCACGGTGACCGCCTTCGAGCCGATGCAATCCTTGCTCGGTATCTCGACGCGCAACTCGGTTCTCCCAGTTTTAGGAACCGCGCCGGCGCCGCACGGCATTTCCTCCATTGGGTGCGGCTACGCCACGTGCCCTTAAGCCGTGTGGATGCCGAAGTCGTACAGCGCTTCACACGCCATCGGTGCCAATGCGTGAGCTTCAGCCCGCGAGCCATTCAACAGCCAGGCTACGTCACCAATGTCCGCCGGTTCGTCGCGTTTCTTGAAGATCAAGGCGCAATTCCCGTTCCCGATCTTGGCCCAGTGGTCGCTCGACTGCCAGCGTATGGCGATCACCTCGTCGCCCTGAGCTACAGCCGAGGATGCCGAGGCATGTTGATTTCCGGCGCGGAGCATTTTGTTCATTGGCTCCGCTTGTCGCGGGTTGGCGCGCAGGTCGTGAGTGACGCCGACGTCGAACGGTTCGCTCAGCACGACTGCCAGTGCTTTCTTTGTCGCAAACGCGGCAGGCTGACCGCCTCGGGCGTGCTTCGACGGCGGCGAAGCGGAGCTGCATTTCTTCAGTTCCTGCGCGACCGTGGACTGGCGCCGGCGCGCGGTGTCGCTGAAGAAGATCCGCGCCTTTGCGCATTCCGGACCTGGCTTGTTCACCGATGCGGCGTCACCAAACAGACGGTTGTGCGCTATCTGGCCGAAACGGCGCGTTGGCTGCAGTCGCTCGGCGAGGACCCGAGCAAATATGACGCCGTTACGATCCGCAATATCGTGTTGGACCAGCCCGTGACTCGGTCCCGCGGTTCGGTCCAGCTGACTGCGACAGTGCTGCGGGCGTATCTCAGGTTTCTTGCGGCCAACGGCGCGTGCCGTCCCGAACTCGTCCATGCAGTGCCCTACGCGTCACGCCGGCGCGACGCCGTGTTGCCGCGCTTCATCAGCCCGGAAGCTGTCGAGCGTATCGTCACGTCCTGTCACGACGCCACGTCGACGGGTATCCGGAATCAAGCAATCATCCTTCTGCTCGCTCGCCTCGGCCTTCGCGCTGGGGATGTGTGCCAACTCAAGCTCTCCGACATAGATTGGGCCAATGCGCTGTTGCGCGTAGATGGCAAGAGTCGAAGGGCGGCGCAACTGCCACTCCCGCAGGACGCAGGCGACGCGCTGTTGGCCTACATCGAGCAGGCTCGCCCAATCGTTCCGGAAGACCGCGTGTTCCTGCGTTCGCACGCGCCGTTCAGGCCTTTGGCTTCCTCAGCAGAGATCGCCCGCATCGTTGCAAAGGCCCGCGACCGCGCGGGCGTCAAAGGAGGTCCATCCGGAGCGCATGTGTTTCGCCATTCGCTGGCCACCGCAATGGTCAGGTCCGGCTCCAGTCTGGAGTCGATCGGAGCTCTCCTTCGGCATCAGTCGCCTGCAACGACGGCCATCTACGCCAAGGTGGATGTCGTGATGCTGGCGCGCGTCGCCCAGCCATGGCCCGGAGACGCATGATGCTGAGCGATGACGTGACGCGCTACGTCGCCCTGCATCGTAGCCTCGGGCTAAAATTCAACAATGAGGACCAGATCTTGCGGTGTTTCGTGACATATGCCGAAGCGAACGACGATCAGTATATGCGCACCGAGCGGATATTTGCCTGGTGCCGCTCGGCCTCCTCGCCAACACGAGCAAGGACATTTTACTCCGCCATCAGGCGCTTTTGCATTTTCATTCATGCGGAGGACCCACACCACGAGATCCCACCTGCTGGTGCGTTTGGACGTGGGCGTTGCCCGCGCCCGGCGCCGCACCTGCTGGGCCATCATCAGCTGCGAGACCTCATGACGGCTGCACTCAAGCTTGGGCCAAAAGGGTCGATCAGCCCGCATACCTACCATCACCTGTTCGGACTCCTCGCCGCGACTGGCATGCGCATTTCGGAAGCGCTGGCGCTCAAACGCGGCGATTTCACCGATGACGGTCTCATCGTTCGCAAGGGAAAGTTCGGCAAGAGCCGGCTCCTGCCGATCCACTCGACCACCCGACAGGCGCTGAATCGCTATCTGGCTCTCCGAGAGGACCTGAATGCGGGCGGAAGCGACCTGTTCGTCGTGACGACCGGCCAGGCTCCGCGAAAGTCGACCGTGTATCAAGTTTTCCGTCGGCTCGCTCATCATTTACGAATCCGCGACCTGGGCAGCGCGTCGGGCCCTCGCGTGCATGACCTGCGGCATATGTTCGCCGTGCGATCACTGGAAGCATGCGCGCACGATCGTTGCGAGGTCACCGCCCATATGCTCGCTCTCAGCACTTATCTCGGCCACTCCGAACTGGAGCACACCTATTGGTATCTCGAAGCAACGCCAGTTCTGCTGCGCAGCATAGCCGAAGCCGGCGAGCAGCTTTTCCAAGGGAGGGAGGCATGACGGCTCTCGCTCCGCACCTCACCGCCTTCTTGTGCGAGCATTTGCCCCGAGATCGCAACGCCAGCCCACACACGGTGGCGACTTACGCCCATTGTTTCGCGCTGTTAGTCCGGTTCGCAACCAAGCAACTCGACAGCCGGCCCAGTGACCTTAGGATCGAGGATCTCGGTCCGGATCTGGTGCTCAGTTTCCTCGACGAGATTGAGACCAATCGCGGCAACTGTGCTCGCACGCGCAACGCGCGGCTTATCGCAATCCGGACCTTCTTCCGTTACGTCGAGTACAAAGTGCCGGCCTGTTTGGATCAGGCTTTGCGTATCCGGGCGTTGCCGAAGAAGCGGACGGACACGGCGCTGATTGATTACCTCACGCGTGAGGAGATCGAGGCGTTATTATCTGCTCCAGACCCGCGTACAGTGAGCGGCGCACGCGATCGTGCGATGTTGCATCTGACCTACGCTGCGGGCTTGCGCGCTGCCGAGCTCTTATCGCTTCGCCTGGAAGACTTCCCAGATCGCTCGCTCACGACGGTTCGGATCAAAGGAAAAGGGCGCCGCGAGCGCGTGCTGCCCTTGTGGCGTGAAACCCAAGCTATGCTTCGCGCCTGGTTGGCGATTCGCCCGCAAGCCGAGACGCCCGAGTTGTTCCTCAACCGAAATGGCGAGCCGATGAGCCGGGATGGCTTCGCGCATCGTCTTGCTCAGCACGTCGCTGCCGCCGCGCAGAAACAGCCGTCGCTCCTGCAGAAGCGAGTAACGCCGCATGTCCTTCGTCACAGCTGCGCGATGCACACGCTCGCTGCGACGGGCGACATCCGCAAGGTGGCCCTTTGGCTTGGTCATGCGAGCATCCGCACCACGGAGACCTACCTGCGTGTCGATCCAGCTGGTGATTCCGAGCGAAATCGCCCAGCATTCCGAGATTAATTCGCCCGCGATTCCGATTTGAAATCGCCCGCCATTCCGAAATGATCTCGCCCACTGTTCCGAGATTTATTCGCTCGGGGGGCAGCGCCTCTTCCGGCCTCTTTAGGGTCCGCTCTTTCGGCTTTGCCAAGGAGGGCCCTCATGCCGATGGAGAGGATGTCGATGCGCCGTGTGCGCGATTGCTTGAGATTGAAGAGCGCTGGAATTTCGGCGCGCGAGATCGCGCGGCGGCTGGGCGTCGCGTCGTCGACGGTGCGGTTGACGTTGCGCCGCTGCGAGGCCGCCGCCATTGCCTGGCCGCTGGCGTCCGACATGAGCGACGCGGTTCTGGAGGAACGGCTTTTCGCCAATAGCGGGACGAAGCAAGGCCATCGGCGTCACGCCGAGCCGGACTGGGCCGAGATTCATCGCGAGATGAAGCGCAAGCACGTCACGCTGTCGATATTGTGGGACGAATATATCGAACGGCATCCAGGCGGTTATCGCTACTCAAGGTTCTGTGATCTCTATCGGGAATGGGAACGGCGCCTGCCGGTGACAATGCGGCAGACGCACGCCGCCGGCGAGCGGCTGTTCGTCGATTATGCCGGGGATGGCGTTCCTGTCGTGATCGACCGGCTCACCGGCGAAGTGCGCATGGCGCAAATCTTCGTTGCGGTTCTGGGCGCCTCGAGTCTCACTTTTGCGCGGGCGAGCTGGACGCAGTCGCTTCCCGACTGGATCGACGCCCATGTGAGCGCGCTTTCGACGATCGGCGGCGTTCCGCAGCTCATCGTGCCGGACAACGCCAAGACCGCGATCGTCAAAGCCTGCTTCTACGACCCGCAGGTCAATCGCACCTACGCGGACATGGCGGCGCATTACGGGACCGCGCTGCTGCCGGCGCGCCCCAGAAAGCCGCGCGATAAGGCGAAGGTCGAAGCGGCGGTGCTGATCGTCGAGCGCTGGCTGCTCGGCAGGCTGCGCCGGCGGACCTTCTACAGCTTGGCGGAGGTCAACGCCGCGATCGACGAGATGCTGAAAAATCTCAACGAGGAGCGGCCTATCCGTCGTCTCGGCGTCACCCGCCGCCAATTGTTCGACGAGATCGACCGCCCGGCGCTGAAGCCGCTTCCAGTCGAGCCTTACGAATATTGCGAATGGCGCCTGCGCCGCGTCGGCATTGATTATCACGTCGAGATCGACGCGCATTATTACTCCGTGCCCTATCGCTTCGCCCGCGCGGAGGTCGAAGCGCGGCTGACCGTCCGCGGCGTCGAGATTTTTTGCAAGGGCGAGCGCATCGCCGTCCATTTGCGGATGAGCGGCAATCGCAAGCACACGACCATTCCCGAGCACATGCCGTCGAGCCATCGGCGCTATGCCGGCTGGACCATCGAACGCATCCGCGAGGACGCCCGCAAGATCGGCCCGGCGACGGCGGCGCTGTGCGAGCAGATTTTGGAATCGCGGCCTCATCCCGAGCAGGGCTATCGCGCTTGTCTGGGCATCATCCGCCTTGTCGGCCCCTATGGGTCCGAGCGCGTCGAGGCCGCGGCGGAGCGCGCCATCGAGATCGGCGCGAAGACCTACGG
>Ga0194126_10001453_pt1 | contig 39775 bp, 39 predicted proteins | sample TA2KigC150mmetaG_FD_148641 | JGI IMG/M metagenome (GOLD analysis project Ga0194126, IMG submission 148641) | Freshwater microbial communities from Lake Tanganyika, Tanzania - TA2015035 Kigoma Deep Cast 150m | ecosystem: Environmental > Aquatic > Freshwater > Lake | place: Tanzania: Lake... | reverse complement strand
TAAGTTTGTGCAGGTATTTATCCAAAATATTTGCATAATTTTACACCGTGAAATCCATCGTTTTAAACGTATTCAGATTTTACTATAACGGATTTCGGTCGATGACCGTTGGGAAAAGTCTTTGGATCATCATCCTGATCAAGGTCTTTATCCTCTTTTTTATCTTCCGGTTGTTTCTCATGCCCAATTACCTGAATTCCAGGTATTCCTCCGATCGTGACCAAGGCGATCATGTCCACAAGGTGCTTACAGAAAGAAATCAATCCAACACTTCAACATATGAATGATGTACTAGATCTGTCGCTGGTTGACTGGTCGAGGGCACAGTTTGCCCTCACCGCCATGTACCACTGGTTTTTTGTCCCCCTCACCCTTGGCATTACATTCATCATTGCCATCATGGAGACCATCTACGTGAAAACCGGAAGCGAAGCCTGGAAGAAAGCCACCCGTTTCTGGATGACCTTGTTTGCCATCAATTTTGCCATTGGGGTGGCGACCGGCATCATTCTGGAATTCGAATTCGGCACCAATTGGTCGAACTACTCCTGGTTCGTGGGTGATATCTTTGGCGCTCCCCTTGCCATTGAAGGGATCATGGCCTTTTTTCTGGAAACCGCCTTCATCGCCATCATGTTCTTCGGCTGGGATAAGGTCGGAAAGAAGTTTCATCTTACGGCAACATGGCTTACGGCAATCGGAACAAATCTCTCAGCGTTATGGATCCTGGTGGCCAATGCGTGGATGCAACACCCGGCAGGAATGTATTTCAACCCCGATACGACCCGTAATGAGATGCTCAATTTCTGGGAAGTTTTCCTTTCTCCGGTAGCGATCAACAAATTTCTGCACACCGTCTTTTCCAGCTACACCCTGGCAGCCATCTTTGTGATCGGCGTTAGCGCCTGGTTCATTTTAAAAAAGAGAAACCTTGCGTTTGCCAAAAAGAGCATGCTGGTGGCAGCTATTTTTGGGATCATCAGCAGTTTATATATGGCAGTGACCGGCGATGGCTCTGCCTATGAAGTGGCACAAAAACAGCCCATGAAACTTGCTGCCATGGAAGGGTTGTATGAAGGCCGGTCAAACGGGGGGCTGACCGTTTTCGGCATCCTCACACCCGGAAAACAATATGATGACAATAAAGAACCGTTTGTTGTCAACCTGCAGATTCCCAACATGCTTTCTTTATTGAGCTACCGTGATGCCAAAGCCTTTGTGCCGGGGATCAAAGACCTCACGGAAGGCAATCCGGAACAGGGCATCCCAGCTACACGTGAAAAGATGGAACAGGGAAAAACAGCCATTGCGGCCCTTAAATCCTACAAGCTGTCAAAGGAAGCAGGCGACACAGCCGCTGCGAATGAGTCACTGGCTGCATTACAAGATAATTTCAAGTATTTCGGTTACGGCTACCTCAATGATCCAAAGGATAACATTCCCCACGTATCGTTGGTCTTTTACAGTTTCCGGATCATGGTTCTTTTGGGATTCTATTTCATCTTTTTCTTTCTGCTGATCATCTACTTCGTGCAGGTGAAGGATGTGGCCAGACAGCGGTGGCTGATGCGCCTGGCGGTTTTTTCGATACCGCTGGCTTACATCGCCTCCCAGGCCGGCTGGATGGTCGCTGAGATGGGTCGTCAGCCCTGGGTGATCCAGGATATCATGCCCACCGTGGCCGCCGTTTCACACCTGGATACCTCTTCCGTACAGATCACATTCTGGCTCTTCGTGATCCTCTTTACCTCCCTGCTGATTGCAGAGATCAAGATCATGACGCGCCAGATCAAGATTGGACCTAAAGAATAATTCCATTGCCAACAATTAAAACAAGATATCATGAACGGAACTGATACATACCTGCTGCTTCAGCAATACTGGTGGGTCATTGTGTCCCTCCTGGGAAGCATCCTCGTTTTCCTGATGTTCGTCCAGGGCGGCCAGACACTCATTTACACCCTGGGAAAAACGACGAATGAACAGAAAATGCTGGTCAACAGCCTTGGGCGAAAATGGGAACTCACCTTTACCACGCTGGTCACTTTTGGTGGCGCTTTCTTTGCCTCTTTCCCGCTCTTCTATTCGACCAGTTTCGGTGGCGCTTACTGGGTGTGGATAGCCATCCTGCTGGCATTTGTCGTGCAGGCAGTAGCCTATGAATACCGGACAAAGCCCAATAATTTCTTCGGATCCAAGACTTATGAAGCATTCCTGCTCATCAATGGCATCCTCGGAACCATCCTCATCGGAACTGCGGTAGCTACATTCTTTACCGGATCGGAGTTTTCCGTTGATAAAATCCGTTTGACCAACCCGGGCAGTCCGGTCATCTCCAGGTGGGAAGGCCCTGCACATGGGCTGGAGGCCGCACTCAATCCTCAAAATCTAATTCTTGGGCTAACCATTTTTTTTCTGGCCCGTACCCTTGCTATCCTCTACTTCATGAACAATATCAAGGATGACCAGATCCTCAGCCGCTCCCGAAAACACCTGTGGTACAATGCCATGCCTTTTGTTGTGTTATTCCTCACCTTCGTCATCTGGCTGATGCTGAGCAAAGGTTTTGCGGTTGATCCGGTTACCAATCAAGTTTTCCTTGAAGATTACAAATACTTTCATAACCTGCTCAGCATGCCTGTTGTGCTCATTCTGTTTCTCGCTGGAGTTGTACTGGTACTGACCGGATTATACCTCTCGCTGCTCAGATCCAATAAACATGGCAGGAAAGGTATCTGGCTGACCGGACCCGGCACGATCCTCGCCGTTCTCTCTCTGCTGCTGCTTGCCGGATTTAATCATACCGCTTATTATCCGTCAACATATGACCTGCAAAGCTCACTAACAATCACCAATAGCTCCTCAAGTATCTATACCCTCCGTACCATGTTTATCGTGTCGCTTATCGTCCCCTTCGTTGCCGCTTATATCTGGTACGCATGGCGGGCAATGGATAAGAAACCCATCACCGGTGCCGAGATGGAAAACGATCATCATGCTTATTAATCAAAAGAAAGAAAATCCATGTATACAACATCTATCATCCATCTGATCACCTGGCCTATTCTGGTTGTCATCGCCTATTTCATCATCGCTTATGTGATCAAAAAATATGAGCAGAAAGAAGGGAAATAGGGTATTTCAGGTAGTATATTTTACCTTGCCCGTGAAATACGAATAGAAGAAGAAGAAAAGTATCAGAAAGACAGCCAGTACGGCAGCAGGCAGGGCCGCCTGCTCACTGAAATAGGTCCATGCGATCACGACGGTAAACCCACCGTTCTTTAGCGCCATCGTCAGGACTGAACTGATGATCCGGTCACGCGGAAATCCGAAATGGAATAAAAACCGGTCGACAACGATACCACCCAAAAAGAGGACAAGAATGAACACCACCGAGATCATGATCACCCCGTAAGGTTGATCAAACATGGTATCCCGGTTTCCACCAATGGCAGGCAGGATCAGAAAAAACAACGACCAGTTGACAATGAAACCGCGTCCCTTGCTGATCACCCTGTTGATCTTACCCCGTTGAAGCAGCCTGGAGAGGAACAGCGGGATAACCGTTACCCCGATAAGTAACAACATCATCCCTCCCACTTCAAAAGCTGATCCCCCAATAAAAAGGTAAATGGCCAGCGGAACTGCAACCACGGTGGCCAGACTGGAAAAGATCACACTGTTGACTGAAAGCTCCAGTTCACCTTTCAAAACAAGGGTAAACGCGATGTTCGCGATACCTGCGGGTGATGCAGCAAGCAAGACAAAGCCAGTGAAATAGTCCGTTTCCGGCAAAAGGATATAGGCAAAAACGATCATCAATCCACCACCCATGATATAGGTGAGGAGAATTGTCCAGAAAAGATCTCTTCTAAGTTTTTCAAATGACAGCAACGATTTGGTTGGAATGCCCGAAGTGGATATAAGCATCATCAGGGCAAGGAAGAAAACAGCAAAATCGGAGAGAAAGGCGATCCGGTTCCCAAAAGCAAAACCTAGGACCAGCGACAGCGGAAGTACAAGGTTTCGATGGCCGATGAGACCAAAAAAAGATTTCATCTCAGTTTTTCCATATCCTGTCAGTTGTCTCACCATGACAACTGTTGCAGTTTCCGTGCGTGATGGCTTGGTTCATAAAAACGGTGCGGTTCAGGCTGTCCATGACGGAAGGATAGAGGGGATACTCAAAACCGGGACCTTGCGTAGTGTAGAAATTCCCAAAACCGTCCACCTCAATGATCTTGTAAAGCTCCCCCATTTCATCCGGGCCTGAACGAAGATAAACCCAGAGATTGGGATAGGGATTGGAGAGCGTGGAATCATAAACAGTTCCGGAAACCGTGAACCATCCAATTCCAGCTCCATTGGTGCGATGGCATTCCGAACAGTCATGCCCGGCTTTATGACTGTACTTATCATAACGCTGGCTCACCAGAACGATGACACCATTGTCATCTTCGTCGGTGCAACCTGTAAGAACCGGAACGATCAATGCAATCAGCGAGAGGTACGAAAAAAAACGGATCTGTGTATACATCAGGAAGCAGTATTGATGTTTCAAAAATACGTTTTTTTTTTTACAATCCAATTATCGAAAATCCATGCGGTTCATCATTTCAATTCGATATGGTCAGAATGACAAGCTGAAAAAATCAACCGGGAGGCCGGAGAGGGGTTACAGAAAGATCTCCGGAGGATAAGCCACCTCTTCCAGGGTCAGCCCGGCTGCAGGTACTGAATCACCTGCTTCTCCCCTGTTTTGTAACTGACTGATGGCAATGATGTCGGCAGGTTGGATCTTTCCACGCCCCACATCGAGCATGGTGCCGACAACCGAACGAACCATATTACGCAGGAACCGGTCTGCCTTCATGGTAAAAACAAGCAGATCTCCATCTTCATTCCATTCAGCACAGGACACACGACAGATGCTTGTCCGGGCATCGGAACCCACTTTGGCGAAAGAGGTGAAGTCCTGGATGGAACAAATCATACTGCCTGCAGAATTCATCGCATGGATATCAAGGGGAAAAGGATAAAAACAGATAAAGTCCCTTAAAAACGGATCCTTCTGCCTTGAAAGGTAATAGCGATAGGTGCGTGAAACAGCGCTGAAGCGGGCATGCGCGTCAGGGACGACCTTCAACAGATCGTGCACAACAATGTCTTCGGGAAGAATGGCATTCAAATGATAGAGAAACGCTTGCCCTGGGAGTTCCAAAACAGATTCCGGAATATCGGCATGGGCAACATAATTCCGGGCATGAACACCGGCATCGGTTCTACCTGCGCCTGTTATCTTGATAGATGTTCGTAACAATGTTGTGAAAGCCTTTTCAAGGGTGCCCTGCACAGAGATGGCATTCGGTTGGGACTGCCACCCATGGTACCGGGTACCTTTGAATGAAAGCCTGAAGAAGTAACGCTGTATGACTGATGGATCATTCATTTTAGCAAAAGTAGAAAAAATGATGGACCCCTAAAGGGGTTGAAGCGGAGTCCCTTATTTAGAAACCCTATAAATTTCTGTAATTCTGATAAAAAGCGATTTCATTGTTACTTAGTTAACAAAAGACTTTATACTTTTGCACTGCGAAAAATATCATCATTAAAACAACACATGTTATTCATAATCAATCATTAACAATAAATTAACAACCTATGCCAAACAACCAGGACAACCTGATCAAAGAACTTGTCGGGACCTATGGCCGGGAAAGGACTTCGCTATTACCGATCCTGCAAGGCGTAATCAGCCAGAAAAATTTCATTTCGGATTTCGACATGACCGAAATTGCCAAGGAGCTTGACATATCAGCAGCTCAGGTTTATGGGACTGCTACTTTCTATTCCTTTCTGGATACGGCAGCCAGAGGTAAGTATGTGATCCGTATCTGTAAGACCATCACGTGCGACATGCATGGACGGAAAGAGATCATTCAGACCATTGAGAACATGCTGAAAATCAAGGTTGGTGAAACAACCCAGAACAAGATCTTCACCTTATTGGAAACCAACTGTCTCGGATGGTGCCACAAAGGGCCTGCCATGCTGATCAACGACCAGCCTTACAGCGAGCTTACACCCGAGAAGGTGCATGAGATCATTGCCGAATACATGAATAATAACCGACGCTAATCATAAGGAGGCCAAACTATGTCAGAATTAATTCAAAGAGTGGATCTGATTTTCGGTGAATACTCAGATCAGAAATACAAGGTTCTTGAAGAAGCCCTGAAGCGTCCGAACGATGATATCATCAAGGATCTTCTTGATTCAGGCCTGAAAGGCCGCGGCGGCGCCGGCTTCCCCACTGCCCTGAAATGGAAGTTTACTGCTGAAGTACCTTCAGATGAAAAATATGTCGTATGCAATGCCGACGAAGGAGAACCCGGAACCTTCAAAGATCGGGAGATCCTAAGCCGTGTGCCCCGGAAAGTATTCTCAGGCATGGCTATTTGCGGCAAGGTTATCGGATCGAATAAAGGACTCATTTACCTGCGGGGAGAATATAAATTCATGCTCCCTGAACTGCTGAAAGAACTGGATACTTACCACGAGCACGCCAAGAAGCTCAACCATAACTTCACCATCGAGATCCGGTTGGGAAGCGGCGCCTACATCTGTGGTGAAGAAAGTGCCCTCTTTGAGAGCATGGAAGGAAAACGGGGTGAGCCCAGAAACAAACCGCCCTACCCGACAACCTCCGGGTTTATGGGTAAACCGACCGTAATCAACAATGTGGAAACCTTCGTGAACGTACTCATGATCTGCCGCATTGGACCGGTTCAGTTCCGTAAACTGGGCACCACCGACTCACGCGGATCAAAAGTATTCTCTGTGTCAGGCGATACTCCCAAACCAGGCATCTATGAACTCGAACTGGGGATGCCCCTTTTCCAATTCGTGGATGAATTCGGCGATGGCGATACCAAAGCGGTGCAGGTTGGAGGCGCCTCCGGTTTCTGCGTCCCCAGAAAGAAGTTCAAGGATACCATCATCGGTTTTGAAGGTGTTCCTACCGGCGGATCCATGATGATCTTCAACAGTTCCCGTTCCATGTATAACGTGCTGCATAATTACCTTGATTTCTTCGAAGAGGAGTCATGCGGACAATGCACCCCTTGCCGGGTAGGCTGTCAGCAACTCCGGAAAGGGATCGAAGCGGTGAAACGTGGTGAAAAACCTGTTCTCTATCTGGAACAACTCATGAAACTGGCTGAAACCATGAAGATCACTGCGAAGTGCGGACTCGGGCAATCGGTTGCCAACTCCTTCTCTTCCATCGTCAGCAATTTTAAAGAAGAAATGATTTACTAATCCGACAATATTCCTTTTTATGGCTACCAAAGAAAAATCGAAAACCAAAAATATCACCATAAAGATCGACGGGCAGGATATCTCTGTTGCGGAAGGCTCCACCATCCTGGAAGTTGCAAGGAAAACCAATATTCATATCCCTACCCTTTGCTATCACGATGACCTCTGTGTGGCAGGAAATTGCCGCGTTTGTGTTGTTGAACAAATTGGTGCTCGCAACCTCGTTGCCTCATGCGCAACCCCCGCTGCTGAAGGGATGAATATCCTCACCAACAGCGGAAAAGTCAGACTTGCCCGGAAACATATTGTTGAGCTGTTGTTGTCGGAACATAACGCCGACTGTACCAAGTGTTATAAGAATGGCAACTGTGAATTGCAAAATCTCGCCTCTGAAATGCTCACACGTGACCACCTCTTCCTTGACCTGGTTGCAGACCGGCATTATTCCATTGACAAGTTCAACCCGGCTATTATTAAGGATGACAGCCGTTGCATCCGTTGCCAACGCTGTGTGCGTACCTGCGAGGAGCTGCAAAGTGTAAGCGCACTTGAAGTGGCTAACAAAGGGGCTCATATGAAAATTTCCACCTTCTATGAACATCCGTTATTTGAAGTCGTTTGCACCAACTGCGGACAATGTGTGAACCGTTGTCCCACCGGCGCCCTCATCGAAAGAACTTACGTGGATGAAGTTTGGGATGCCCTTTACAATCCCAAGAAACACGTTGTCGTACAAACTGCACCCGCCGTCCGTATTGCCCTCGGCGAAGCCCTCGGGATGGAACCCGGAAAAATCGTGACCGGCAAGATGGTGGCTGCCTTGAAACGGATCGGTTTCCAGTCGGTGCTCGATACCGATTTCACTGCCGACCTGACGATCATCGAAGAAGGCCATGAACTGCTTTCACGCCTCAAACGTGCATTGGTCGACAAGGATCCCAAGGTGGCCCTTCCAATGACCACCAGCTGCTCACCCGGATGGATCAAATTCATCGAACATACCTTCCCTGAGTATTTACCCAATGTTTCGACATGTAAGTCACCACAACAGATGTTCGGCGCCTTGGCCAAGACTTTCTATGCGCAGAAACGCGGACTGAATCCGGAAGACATCGTATCGGTTTCCGTGATGCCTTGCACGGCAAAGAAATACGAAGCTGATCGTCCCGAAATGCGCTCCAGCGGACATAAGGATGTGGATTTTGTCCTCACAACCCGTGAGCTGGCTATCATGATCCGGCAAGCAGGACTTGATTTTGAGTCCCTGCCCAATGAGCAGTACGACAGCATCATGGGTGTTTCCTCCGGAGCTGGCGTGATCTTCGGATCAACCGGTGGTGTCATGGAAGCTGCACTCCGCACTGTTTATGAAGTTGTGACGGGCAAGGAGATTCCTTTCGAAAACCTCAACATCACTCCCGTCCGTGGTACCGAAGGAGAAGTTCGCAAAGCTTCCCTGAAGATTACCGGAACCCTGCCCGACTTCAATTTCCTGGAAGGTGTGGAATTGAAATGTGTGGTCGCCAACAGCCTTGTCTATGCCAAGAGGGTGATGCAGGAAGTGAGAGATGGTAAAGCCGACTATCATTTCATTGAGATCATGGCCTGTCCTGGCGGATGCCTGGGTGGCGGTGGACAACCAATACCCACTTCACCAGAGATCCGGGCAAAACGAAAAGCGGCCATCTATCAAGAAGATATGGGCATGACCATCCGCAAATCCCATGAAAACCCGGAAGTCACTGCGATCTATAAGGAGTTCCTCGGCAAACCGCTGGGACACAAATCACACGAATTGCTGCATACGCATTATAAAGCAAGGCAGCGGTACTAGCGTGCTGCCTGATGCGAAAAAATGAGACCGCCCGGAAATGGGCGGTCTTTTTTTTGCGGCCATCTTGACCCTTTCTCTTGCACGATAATTTCGTAAATTACTGACAAATAATATATTATAATAACCATTCTAGAAGATAAAGGAAGCCTTCCGGCACTAGTTGGTCAAGAAGATAATTGCAATTTAGCATTGAAAATTATTTCCACATTGTTATTCTATTAACATTGTGAATTTTTTCACAAATAAATTTTGCCGGGATTTTTATTGTTTTTACCTTCGCAGTCGGAAATCAATGGTTACCAGTTACACGGTAATAACTTAAAAATATGAATATCAAGTCATTGGATGATTTAACCGGCTTGCGGAACCAGCTGCTGAAAGGGCAGTCGAAGGACCTGAAAAAGGTACAGATCAGAGTAGCCATGGCGACTTGTGGCATTGCTTCGGGGGCAAAACCGGTGAAATCTTACTTCGAGAAAAAAATTCGATTAAATAATAGATAATGAGGCCATTAAGAAAACCGACTGGCCGCCACAAAAAAAACAAGGGTTTTTGAAAAATGGCGGGAAAATGGTCTTTGGGCAGGTTTTATGCCACTAAAGCACGGAGACACAGAAGGGCATGAGGCCATAAAGTAACAAAGTTACAGAGTCACAAAGTCACAGAGTCACAGGGTCACAGAGTCACAAGGTGGTGGTTCAAGTGATTTCAGAACTCGTTGTCCGTTGCTCGTTGTTCGTTGTTCGATAAAATTGGAATTTGTCCTTTGTCAATCAAGTTGTACATTTACAATTGTACCATGCACATCCCTTTGATTTGATTTCAAACCTCGTTGATCGATTTATAGCGTATTCAATAAACGAAAGCTATTCCTTATCCAGTCTGCTGAAGAGCTCGGGCAGGCGGCGGAGCAGCGCCTGTTCTCTCCATTTTTTTCTGACATCATCCACCGGACTCCCGAAATAGGTCTTGCCACCCTTGAGTGACTTGTCAACACCGGATGTAGCAAGGATCACAGCACCTTTACCGATCACAATATCTTTATTCACAACCACGCGTGCCCAGATGAGCACATCATCTTCAATCCTGGTAACTCCTGCGATAGCGGTCTGTGCGCCGATGAGGCAGTTCTTTCCGATGTAGGTGTCGTGTCCGACCTGAGATTGATTGTCCATCTTGGTTCCGTCGGAGATGATGGTGTTTCCCGAGACCCCGCGGTCGATGCAGCAGCATGCGCCGATCTCCACCCGGTTTCCGATGATGACATTACCACATGGTTCCAGCTTGCGGTATCCTTCCGGACGCTTCTGGAAATAATAGGCATCAGCACCAAGCACAGCGCCGGAATGAATGATCACCTCATCACCGATCTGCACGTGATCATAAATGCTGACATTGGCATGGATCACACAGTTTTTCCCAATCTTAACGTGGTGTCCGATGAAGGCGCCGGGTTGGATGATCGTTCCTTCGCCAATTTCAGCCGTATCGCTGATGAATTTCGTGGCTTTCTCAAAGGGACGGAAATACCTTGCCAGGAAAACATAATCACGAAATGGGTCGCTGGAGAAAAGGAGGTGTTTCCCTTCCGGCCGGTCAACCCGTGCATTGATAAGGACAAATGTGGCGCCGGAATTCAACGCCTTGTTGTAATATTTTGGATGATCGACGAAGGTAAGATCACCGGGTTCCACCATATGGATCTCATTGATGCCATGTACCTTGGCCTGTGGATCGCCAATGATTTCGGCTCCGACGAGGGAAGCGACTTGCTGCAGGCTGAGTGGGGTAGGGAGCTTCATGAATGTTTTGCATGAGGGGTCAATTCGCTTGTTATCCTTTTGCCCGCTCGGAATATTCACCCGTACGTGTGTCGACCTTGATCCGCTCACCGGTATTAACAAAGAGCGGTATCCGAACGATCGCACCGGTTTCAACGGTGCTGTTTTTTAATGTATTGGTAGCAGTATTTCCTTTAAGCCCGGGTTCGGTATAGGTAACGGTAAGCTCAACAAAAGGCGGAAGTTCGCAGGTTAGCGGGGTTTCGGTGTCGGCATGGAACAGGATCTCGACCTCCTGGCCTTCCTTGAGAAATTCGTGGGCGTTGATCAGCTCTTCTTGGATCTGCACCTGTTCAAATGTGTCTGAGTTCATGAAATGATAGCCTGTATCGTCTTTATATAAAAACTGGTAGGGTCTTCTCTCCACACGGGCGATATTGATTTTAACACCGGAATCAAAAGTATTTGAGATGACCTTTCCGGTAGTGATGCTTTTGAGTTTAGTTCTGACAAAAGCAGGTCCTTTACCGGGTTTCACATGCTGGAATTCCACGATCATGTATAGGTCATTGTTGTAATCCAGCACGAGTCCGTTTCTGAAATCTGCAGTGGTGGCCATAAATGGTTCTTTGGTTGAATTGAAATGATGATTATTTTTTGAACATGCTTGAATACCCTTTCATGATGCCTCTGTTGGAGTTGGCAATGAAGGTAAGGATTTCATCTTTTTCCGGTGTAGCAGGCACTTCGGCTTCGATGATCTCGACCGCTTGCGAAACGTTGTTGCTCTTCAGGTAAATAAAGCGGTAGATATCCTGGATATGGTTGATCTTTTCCTGAGAGAATCCTCTCCTTCGTAATCCAATTGAATTGACTCCGACATAAGAGAGTGGCTCCCGCGCGGCTTTCACGTATGGAGGCACGTCCTTGCCGACCATGCAACCGCCGCCGACAAAAGCATGAGCGCCAATTTTAACGAACTGGTGAACGCCCACCATGCCTCCGACAATGGCATAATCTTCAATGTCAATATGACCCGCCAGGTTGACCCCGTTGGCAAGGATCGCATTTTTTCCGATGTGACAATCGTGAGCGATGTGGACATAAGCCATTAACAATGTGTTATCGCCAATACAGGTCTCATTGCTGGCTTTTGTCCCCCTGTTGATGGTCACAAATTCCCTTACTGTGACGTTATTCCCAATCATCACCAGGGTGTCTTCACCGTCATACTTGAGGTCTTGAGGAATGGCTGCGATCACCGACCCGGGGAATATCTTGCAGTTCTTTCCAATTCTGGCACCTTCCAGGATGGTGACATTGGATCCGATCCAGGTTCCTTCTTCAATCACCACATTCTTATCGATCATCACGAAAGGCTCGATCACAACGGTGCTGGCAACTTTGGCAGTAGGGTTGACGTAAGCCAGGGGTTGGTTCATAGTTTATCTTTTTTTAAGATTTGTGCCATCATTTCAGCTTCCATGACAATTTTATTACCGACACATGCAATGCCGCGCATGTGTGCAATGCCGCGCCGGATAGGGGAGATCAGGTTCAGGTGAAAGATGATGGTATCCCCAGGTACAACCTTGTGCCTGAACTTCACTTGCTCGATCTTCATGAAAAGGGTGGCATAGTTTTCAGGATCAGGCACTGTACTCAGTGCCAGGATACCGCCGGTTTGAGCCATGGCTTCAATCTGGATGACCCCTGGCATAACCGGATCGCCCGGGAAATGACCGATGAAAAAGTTCTCATGGATCGTCACATTTTTTAACCCGATCACATAGTCTGCTCCCATCTCCAGGATTTTATCAATAAATAGAAATGGGGGTCGATGAGGGAGTATCCGCTGGATGCTGTTGATGTCATGAAGAGGAGTGGCGTTGATATCCACCTGGGGAATGTTCGGGGTACGCATCTCTTCTTTCATCAGTTTTTTGAGCTTTTTGGCAAACTGAACATTGGCCTGATGGCCGGGGCGTGTGGCGTACACATGGGCTTTGAGAGACATTCCGAGCAGGGCGAGATCTCCGACAACATCCAACAGTTTGTGGCGGGCAGGCTCATTCGGGAAATGAAGTTCAAGGTTATTGAGTATCCCTTCTTTTCGAACCTCAACACTGGGTTTTTTGAACAAGCGGGCGAGCCGGTCAAGTTCTTTCTGAGAGATCAGTTCTTCCACAAAAACGATTGCATTGTTCAAATCCCCGCCTTTGATCAGGTTGTTTTTCAGCAGAAATTCCAGTTCATGGAGGAAGACAAATGTGCGACACGGTGCAATCTCGTCAGCAAAGTTATCCATAGAAGATAACAGGGCATGCTGGGAACCCAAAACCCGTGAGTTGTAGTCGATCATGACAGAGACCTTGAAATCACCGGCCGGGATGGCTGTGATTTCGACCTGCTTCTCAGGGAGGGTGAATGTAACATTCTGATTCAGAACAAAATATTCCCTTTTGACCTTTTGCTCTACAATTCCGGCTTTCTGCAAGAGGCTAACAAAAGTTCCTGCACTGCCGTCCAGAATGGGGATCTCACTGCCATCAAGCTGAATTAAAACATTGTCGATGCCAAGTCCTGCAAGGGCTGCAAGGGTATGCTCTGTAGTTTCAACGGAAACGTTGTTGCATTTCAAGCTGGTTCCTCTGGAAGTGTCAGCCACATGGTCAACATCTGCCTTGATGACAGGTTGATCCTCCAGATCCACCCGTTGGAATTTATATCCGTGGTTTTCCGGTGCGGGGAGGAAGGTGATGGTGACGGATTTTCCTGAGTGCAGGCCTGTGCCGGTGATGGAAACCGGCGACTGGATGGTCTTTTGTTTTTCAGTCATAGCCGGCAAAGATAATATTTTATTTTGTCTTGAGCGAGTGCAACTTGTTGAAGCCAGGCAACATGGGGAGTAACAGGGGTTACTCTTTTTTTTCTATCCGCTTTTCGATATCCCTGATTTTTTTAACGATCCGGTCGAGGTTCCGGAAATGGATATACGACTTCCGGTAGGGAGCGATCTCAAAAGCCGGTGATCCCTGAACGATGGCGCCAGCCTCCGTAATGCTGTTCCCAATACCTGACTGGGCTGCGATTTTTACATTATCCGCGATCGTGAGGTGGCCGATGATACCGACCTGTCCGCCGATCATACAATTTCTACCGATTTTCGTGGAACCGGAAATGCCGGTTTGAGCAGCGATGACCGTATTTTCCCCTATTTCAACATTGTGGGCAATCTGAATAAGGTTATCCAGTTTAACCCCTTTACGGATGATCGTCGATCCAAGGGTGGCCCTGTCGATTGTGGTGTTGGCTCCCACTTCGACATAATCTTCCAGGATCACGTTGCCGGCCTGGATCACTTTCTTGTATTCCAGGGTATCCTGCGGAGCAAAACCAAATCCATCCGCTCCGATTACCACCCCGGCATGGATGATACAATGTCTGCCAATGACACAGTCGCGATATACCTTCACCCCGGCATGAAGCACGGAGTGTTCACCAATCATTGCCCGGTCGCCAATGAAAACGTGGGAATGGATCTCCGCATGATCTCCAACCACGGCATCTTCTCCAATTGAGACAAAAGGCCCTATATAGACATGCCGGCCAATGCGTGCAGAAGGTGAAATCGCAGCGCTTTCTGAAATGCCTTCTTTCTGCCGTATCGTTGCGTGATAAACTTCAAGAAGCTTGGCAAAGGCAGCATACGGATCGTCCACGCGGATCAGGGTGCCGGAGACAGGCTTTTCGGGTTTGAAAGAGGTATTGACCAGGATGATAGACGCCGCAGTTGTGTAAATATATTGTGTGTAAAGCGGATTGGCGAGAAAGGTCATCGAACCCGGCTGGCCTTCTTCAATTTTGGAAATCCTGTTGACTCTGGCTTCCGGATTCCCATCAATGGTACCATTGATCAGGGAGGCAATCTGTTTGGCGCTGAATTCCATGGATTAAGGGGTATTTTTATCTGTATCTTGGTATTTCGACTTTATCCCTTTGGGGAAACTAAGAAAATACTTGCTGACTGTCTTTGACAAAACATGAACATTAAGTTGATCTGAGGATTCGGCGATGTCCTCCACGTGTCCATCCCTGAAACGGATCAGGATCCTGTCTTTCTTAGGGTTATAGGCATCGTTGGCGATTTTTCCGCAATAGACAAAAGAGGCAGCCTCATCATTACTTATCTTAAGCGATCTTGCCCCCTTCGACCGGATCCGGCTGATCAAAGTTGCTGGAGCCGGATTATTGAGTAAGACAACCTGGTTCAGTCGCCGGTTTACAAGGTTTTGGCAAAGGAGTGACAACACGCGATCAGGATGGTTTGCCCAGGATTTGATGGCGTAGAAAACGTCAAAATCATCCAGTCTGGTAAAGGCGTTCAGGAATACCGGATCGTGTTCATCCCGAAAAGCATGTTTCAGGAAGACTTCCAACGGATCGGGTGCGGAAACGGCAATTTTTTTTCCGGCCAGGTACTTTGCCCTTTTCAGGATTTCAACCATCATGTATTCGGCTGCAAGCACAGTCTTATGAAAATACACCTGCCAGTACATCAGCCTTCGTGCAACGATGAATTTTTCTATGGAATAGATTCCCTTGGCGTCGACAACCAACAGGTCATTTTCCACATTCAACATGGTGATGATACGGTCGGAGTTGATCACCCCCTCCTGGACTCCCGAAAAGAAACTGTCGCGTTTCAGGTAGTCCAGCCGGTCCATATCGAGCTGGCTGGAGACCAGTTGGTGCAGAAAATGCTTAGGATAGGTATCTGTGAACACGCGGATGGCCATCTTCAAAGCTCCTTTAAACTCCTTGTTGAGTTGCTCCATGATCAGCAAGGAGATGGCTTCGTGATGGATCCCTTTCACCAGGGTTCGTTCCAGGGTGTGTGAAAAGGGCCCGTGTCCAATATCATGCAGCAGGATGGCAAGTACCGTTGCTTCCCGCTCTCTTTTGGTGATCTCATGCCCTTTCATGCGGAGGATGTCAATGGCCTGTATCATCAGATGCATTGCACCAATGGCATGCTGAAACCGGGTGTGCTGAGCAGCAGGGTAAACATAATGCGTTAACCCAAGCTGTTTGATCCTCCGCAACCGCTGGAACCAGGGGTGCTCGATGATATCATAGACAAGTTCATCCGGAATGCTGATAAACCCATAGATCGGGTCATTCAGGATTTTGCGTTTGTTGGTGATTTCCTCCATGAAAAGTAGTAAATTTGTGGAGAAGTCTTGCAAAAGTAGCAAGTTTGAACAATAAAACCCGGAATTCATCATTAATATCGAACAACAAACACCGAGCATGTCGTTGCAATGACCAGCGCAACGAAGCAAAACGAACAACGAAAAGAATGGACAAAATCAATATTTTGTGGGCTGATGATGAGATAGATCTGCTCAAGCCGCACATCCTGTTTCTCCGGGAAAAAGGATATGAAGTTCACACAACCAATAACGGGGCAGAGGCGCTGGATATCCTGAAAACAAAAGTATTTGACATTGTCTTTCTGGATGAACAAATGCCCGGCCTTTCCGGTGTCGAAACATTGCTTCGCATCAAGAACCGGTTTCCAAATCTGCCGGTGGTTATGATCACCAAAAGCGAGGAAGAGTCGATCATGGAGGATGCCATTGGATCGCAGATCAGCGATTACCTTATCAAACCGGTCAATCCAAACCAGATACTCCTCAGCCTGAAGAAGAACCTGGAAAATAAGAAGCTGGTCAGTGAAAAAACAACTTTCCAGTACCAGCAGGAGTTTCGAAATATCGGCATGGAGATCTCCAATAAAATGAGTTACCAGGAATGGGTTGATGTTTACAAAAAGCTGGTCTTCTGGGAAATTCAGCTTCAACGCTCTGCTGATGAAAGCATGAACGAGATTCTCCGGATGCAGAAAGATGAAGCGAACCAGGTCTTTTCAAGGTTCATCATGCGCAATTACCAGGACTGGCTGAACGGAAAAGCCGCCGAAAAACCGATACTCTCTCACACGGTTGTTAAGGAAAAGCTATTTCCGCTGCTGGATGACAAGGGCTCTGTGTTCCTGTTGGTGGTGGATAACCTCCGCTATGACCAATGGAAAGTATTGCAACCCATCATTGAGGAATATTGCAGGGTTGACCGGGATGACATCTATTTCAGTATTCTTCCCACCACTACACAGTATGCCCGCAATGCCTTTTTTGCCGGACTCCTTCCATCAGAGATTGGAAAGAAATACCCAAACCTGTGGGTGAATGAAGATGAGGAAGAGACGAAAAACAATTACGAGAGTGACCTGCTGGGCGAGCAATTACGTCGTTTCGGAAAAGATTTCAAACATAGCTATGCCAAAGTCCTGAACCTGAATTTCGGCCGGAAACTCGTCGAAACCCTGCCCAATCTGCAGGGCAACAAGCTGAACGTGATCGTTTACAACTTCGTCGACATGCTCTCCCATGCCCGCACAGAAATGGAGATCATCCGCGAATTGGCCGATAATGAGCCGGCATACCGCTCCCTTACTGTCTCCTGGTTCAACCACTCGCCACTGCTCGAAATCATTCGATATCTGGCAGAGAAAAAGATCAGGGTTTGCATAACCACCGACCACGGCTCTATCCGGGTCAAGGATCCGGTTCAGATCCTTGGTGACAAGAATACCAATACCAACCTGCGCTATAAAACCGGTAAGGCTTTGAAATACCAGAAGGATGAGGTGTTTGAAGTGAAAAATCCGCAGGACCTCTTTCTCCCCAGGATCAATGTCAGTTCGTCGTATGTCTTTTGCCGCAGCAACGACTTTTTCGCCTATCCGAATAACTACAATTACTATGCTTCCTACTACCGGAATACCTTCCAGCATGGAGGAATCTCCATGGAAGAGATAATGATCCCATTCATATCTTTGTCTCCAAAATAATCAAGATGACTTTCACCTGCCCTGCCGTAAGCGACTATGAAAAAGTTGCGAGGATCATTCAGCAGAATTTTCCATCGCATCATATCTTTGCGGTCAACGGTAAAATGGGAGCCGGGAAAACAACCTTCATCAAGGCATTTTGCCGGGCATTGGGTGTAAAAGATATTGTCCAGAGTCCAACTTTTGCCATTGTCAATGAATACGTCACCGGTGATCCGGGTAACATATACCACCTTGATTGTTACCGCATTGAACGGAAAGAAGAGATGTTTGAGATCGGGTATGAGAACTATTTTTTTGATGGCTCAGTATGCCTGATCGAATGGCCTGAAAAAATTTCCGAACTTTTGCCTGAAAAATACGTATACATCCTGATAACGGAAGATGAGCCAAGTGGAATACGTAAAGTAACAGTCACGGAAAACAAGTGAAGCCATGCAAGATCTCAGACAAGGGTTAATACCGGTGCCACAGGAGGAGATCCTTGAGACATACCGGAAAAAGAAACGCCTGACCATTGGGATACCCAAAGAGATAAGCCTGAATGAAAACCGGGTGACGTTGGTCCCCGATGGCATCAAATTGCTGGCACATCATGGTCATGAAGTCATCATCGAAAGTGGCGCGGGACAAGGAGCCCACTTCAGTGACCAGGAGTACAGCGAAGCCGGCGGAAGGATTGTCACCGACCGCCGCGAGGCTTTTCAGGCAGATATCATCGCGAAGGTCGCCCCGCTGACCCATACTGAAATTAGCTACCTGCGGTCAAAACAAACAATTTTTTCTGCGCTTCAACTGGGCATGCAAACAGAGGAGTTCTTCCGGAAACTGTCGCAGGTAAAAGTAACGGCTCTTGCCTTCGAATATATTAAGGATGAGGCCAATACCTTTCCGTTTATCCGCTCAATGAGTGAGATTGCCGGAAATATGGTGGTGTTCATTGCCGCCTCGTACCTGTCGGATAGCCAGCTTGGCAAAGGGGTTGCCCTGGGAGGGTTTCCCGGCGTGAAACCAACGGAAGTGGTCATCCTGGGCGCCGGTACCGTTGGAGAATTTGCCGCCCGCGCGGCACTCGGCCTGGGCGCTTCGGTGAAAGTCTTTGATATGTCTGTTTACCGGCTTCGCAGGTTGCAAAATATCCTCTCTAACCGCGTTCACACCAGTGTCATCCAACCCAAAGCCCTGCAGGAAGCAATGAAATCGGCTGACGTGGTGATTGGCGCCATTCATGCCAAACAAGGCAAGACCCCCTGCCTGGTACCAGAGGAAATGATCAGGGGAATGGAGGATGGCAGTGTGATTATCGACGTTTGCATCGATCAGGGTGGGTGCTTTTCAACTTCGCGGATGACCACACACGAAAACCCGGTTTTTACACAATTTGGAGTAACCTGTTATGGCGTGCCGAACATTACTTCCCGCGTTCCCCGAACAGCCTCTCTTGCCCTCAATAACCTCTTTGCCCCGATCCTCCAGCAAATCGGGGAGGAAGGCGGCATTGAGAATATTCTCAAATCCGTTTATGGTGTCAGACAAGGGGTATATCTCTACAATGGCATCATCACTAAAAAATTTATCAGCGATTTCAGCAACCTCCCCTTTCAGGATATCGACTTGCTGATGGCTGCCTTCTGACCTGCATGAGCATGGATAGCTTGGCTGAAGATAAAATCTTCGTTGGCTGGGACGCCCTGACCGCCCTGGAAACTTTTCTTCAGGAGGAGGTTCCACAAAACGCAAAGATCATCCTCCTGACTGACCATACGGTCAAGCAACACTGCCTCGGAAAGCTTTTTGGCTCAAATCAACGGCTACATGACGCCAGGATTTATGAAATCCCGGAAGGGGAAAGTGCTAAAACCTTTCACCAGGCCTACGATCTGTGCAGGCATTTACTCTCCGATGGAATTGAAAAAGACACCCTGCTGATCAACCTGGGTGGGGGAGTGGTTTGTGACCTGGGCGGATTTGTTGCTTCCATCTACAAACGAGGCCTAGGCTTTATCCATATTCCTACAACCTTATTGGCACAAGTTGATGCGGCCATTGGCGGAAAAACAGCTGTTAACCTGGATACCTATAAAAACCAGATCGGCACATTCGCAAAGCCTGCAGGTGTATTTGTGTACCCATTATTTCTGAACTCGCTGAATGAACGCCAGATCCGTGCAGGGTTTGCAGAGATCATCAAAATTGCCCTGATCGCAGATCAGGCATTATGGCATCTGATCAGGCAGTATGACTTCCCGGCGTTGAAAACAATATCTTTTGAAGGTCTGCTGTGGAGCAGGATGATCCGTGACTCGATCGGGAAAAAACTTGAGATTGTCAGGCAAGATCCTTTTGAGAAACATTACAGAAAGGGATTGAACTTCGGACATACCGTTGGCCATGCTGTGGAAACTTACTCCCTACAGCATGACCGGGATCCGCTTTTACATGGAGAAGCTGTGGCAGCCGGGATGATTTGCGAAACATACCTTTCATGGAAACACAACTTGATCAGCCAGCCGGAGCGGGATGAAGTCATTGGCTATCTGTCCGGTATGTTTGACCATTACCCGATAGCTGGTGAAACCCACGATGAGATGCTGAAGATCATGCAAGCGGATAAGAAAAACAAAGGGGGAAAGATTTGTTTTGTTCTGCTCGATGGGATGGGAAGGTTCCAGACCGATGTGTCGTTCGACCCGAAAATAATATTCGAAAGCCTCTCTTATTACAATTCCCTGCAAGCATGATCAGACCGATAAGGATTAAAGCCCCTCCGGCTGCCATTCATGGTGTGATAGACCTTCCATCCTCGAAGAGTATCAGCAACCGCTCACTCATGATCCAAAGCCTATGCAAGGAACCTTTTCAAATCCATGACTTATCGGATTCCGGAGATACAAGGATCCTCTCTTCCCTTTGTAGCAAAATCACGGAGGATCAGCTTCATGAATCCCCTTGCATGCTCGATTGTGGAATGGCGGGAACTGTCTTTCGGTTTCTTACCGCAAGGGTATGCCTGGAAGATGGAGAATGGCTTCTTACCGGCAATCAACGGATGTTGGAGCGTCCGGTTGGAGATCTGGTCGAACCCATTCGAAAACTGGGTGCCAACATTACATATCATGGCGATGAAGGATACCCGCCGCTCCTTATTTCAGGAACACAACTCAAGGGAGGGGAGGTGGAAGTCCGTGCTGATACTTCGAGTCAATTTATTTCTGCTCTTTTGATGATAGCACCGGTGCTGCCCGGCGGGCTGAAGCTCATCCTAAACGGCAGGATCGTTTCGCGCCCCTACATTGACATGACATTGTCGCTGCTTGAGGCATTTGGCGTACCTTCCTATGAATCCAAAGGAACGATCACGGTTCCGGAATGCTCATACAAACCCAGAGATATTATTGTCGAGAAAGATTTTAGCGCAGCATCCTATTGGTTTGAGATGGTCGCCCTGAATCCGGGGGCAAAAGTCCTACTGAAATCCCTTCATTTGTCGGGATTACAGGGAGATGCTGCCGTCGTTGACATCTTCAGGGATTTGGGTGTAGCAACTTCACCCGAAAAAGATGGATTACTCCTTTCGCATACCGGTTTTGTAACTCCTTATATATCATTTGATTTCACCGATTTTCCCGATCTGTTCCCTGCAGTTGCATCCACATGCGCCGGGTTGGGTGTTCCTGGCTTGTTCACGGGTATTGAGCACCTGGAGTTCAAGGAATCACGCCGGATTACAGCCATCGTTGAGGAGTTGGCCAAGACGGGAATATCTTTCCACTATCAGCAGAAGCCTTACGGACAATCGTCCCTATCAATATCAGCGGAACATCGAGATCATTCACGAGAGATACTGATGAATACCCACCAGGACCACCGGTTGGCCATGGCATTTGCGCCATTGTCATTAAAATGGAATGCGATACGACTTGACGATCCTCAGGTTGTCAGTAAATCCTATCCTTCCTTTTGGGACCATCTGCAAGCCTGTGGCTTTCGGACAGAAATGTCATAGGTGTCTTCACCTCCCCTTATGATTTGGGTGGTTTTTTCTGCTTTCCGGTTTCAACAATTTGTTTACTTTTGGGCACACTTTATCACCCATGATTGTTGACGCTTTCATACCCTGTTTTATCGACCAGGTATATCCCAACACAGGGATGAACATGGTCAGGATCCTGGAGAAGATCGGTCTGGATGTAAATTATAATCCCAACCAGACCTGCTGCGGTCAAATGGCATTCAACAGCGGTTTCTGGGATGAAGCCAAAGCCATGGGGGAGAAATTTCTGAAAGACTTTCCCAACGATCGGCCGGTAATCGGGCCCTCTGCTTCCTGCGTTGGCTATGTGCGCAATTATTTCGAAAAGATCTTCCATAATACTGCTTTTCACTACGAATACAAACAGCTTAAGAAGAACATCTATGAGTTCACTGACTTTCTTGTAAATGTGCAAAAAGTGACTGATGTCGGGGCTGTTTTCAATCATCGTGTAACCTGGCATGACTCGTGCGCAGCGCTCAGGGAATATGGTTTGAAAGAGGAAGGCCGGATTTTGCTGAAGCATGTGCAGGGACTTGAACTCTTAGAAATGAAAAACCGGGACGTTTGCTGCGGTTTTGGTGGAACATTTTCGGTGAAGTTTGAACCCGTTTCTACTGCCATGGCTGAACAGAAGGTAAAATTTGCGCTTGAAACAGGTGCTAAGTACATCATATCCACCGATTCATCCTGCCTGATGCACCTGCAGGGATATATTGACAAGCATCAAATCTCACTCAAGACCATTCACATCATTGATGTACTTGCTTCCGGTTGGTGAATTATATTTGCTCAGAAATAAAAACAGTACTATCTTTGGTTGCTGAAAATGAGGTAACTGGATGCACCTGTTTAGATGCATTTATGTAGTATTGATGATACTTTGCGCATCATCGGGATATGCACAGGCTCCTACCGTACAGGATTGCCTGGTTGCTATTCCCGTGTGTAATCCGGTTTATACTACGATCCAGTCTTATGTAGGCCACGGTAATGTTTATCCTGAAATTCATGACAACAGCCAATGCCCGTTGTGCATGGATGGAGAGAAGAATGATGTTTTCTATGTCATCACAGTTCAGACCAACGGACTCCTACCGTTTGTTCTGACGCCCAATAATCCTCAGAATGACTACGATTGGTCGGTATTCAATATGACCAATGCCGAATGTTCTCAGCTTTATCCGGAAGCAACAAGCTTGCAGGTGAGTTGCAATTCCTGGGGTGTTATTGGAAATAACGGTCCAACGGGTGTCAGCAATTTGATGGGAGGATCCACCAATTGCAACGGTCCTGGACAGGTAGGCAGCAAGTTCAACAAGGATATCACTGTTAGCGCGGGAGAAACCTACCTGATCAACATCAGTAACTGGAGTTCGACAAATCAGTCGGGCTATACGCTTGATTTCAGCTCCTCAACTGCGACCATCCTGGATAATGTGCCGCCACAAATTGACAGTATTCAAGAGGAAATCCTCTGTGCCGGTGCTTCCTCCCTGTATATCAAGTTTTCTGAAAATGTCCTGTGTGCCGATGTCAACCACCATCCGGAGAAATTCACCCTGACCGGCCCTGCCGGAACTTACACCATCACTGATGTAACAGGAGCCGCCTGCGCAACGGGCGGAACACAAGGTAAAACATTCCAGTTGATGATCTCTCCACCCGCATTCGAAGGTAACTATCAACTGAATATCATTGGAATAATCCGTGACCTGTGTTTGAACGCTGCTTGTTATCAGGGTTATCCGTTTTCCCTGACAGAAACAAATTCTCCCCAGGTGAGCGCAGGGAATGATGTCTCCATTACTTATGGCGCATTCACGCAACCGGATGGGTCAGCAACCGGTGACTCCTGCAACTACTCTTTTTCATGGACGCCAACTCCTTCCGGATTCATTTCCAGCCAACCAAATCCTGTCGCCGTGCCTGTGGTGAATACAACTTACCATGTGTCGGTAAATGATGGGTTCAATCAGGTTACCGGTGATGTTTCGGTGACGGCAAATCCATTACCACAGATTCACCTGGGAGCTTCGGATACAACCCTTTGCATTTACGATACGTTGCTGCTTGATGCCGGTAACCCCGGCGCCTCCTTCCTCTGGTCAAATGGTTCGGTTAGTCAGCAAATCCGAGTCGGAACATCTGGTTTGGGATTTGAAGCTTCGAATTATTCTGTTAGGGTTACGAGCCAGGCCGGATGTATCGATTCCTCTGCTATCACGGTGATATTCTCCTATATGGCCTGTGTCGGTGAAGAGGAATTGGAAACCCTTCCATCCACGGTCATTTTTCCTAACCCGGCCAGCCATTCCCTAACGGTGCTTCGCAAAGAACAATCGAAACCCGTCGGTTTTAGGATTTTCAATGTATGGGGCTCCAAACTCACGGAAGGTGTTCTTTCGGAAAGAAAGGAAACCATTATCATCTCAATGTTGCCAAAAGGTATCTATATCTTTCAGGTAACCAATAAGAACCACACGGAACATTTTTGCAATTTATCAAAGAATAAAAACAACCATCTATGAAACGTTTTATTTTCCTGTTATTTATTGCATCGATTCTTCCCTTCCTGGCACCTGCCCAGAATACCGGCCAGGGAGAAATGAGTGCAACCGATGCTAAACCTTTTGTTATCCTTGAACGATCGGATGATGTTAACAATTATTTCCAGGTTGATTTTTCGCTTCTTGCTGAGAGGTTTGAAAAGATCTACTTTCTGCAGTTGATCTTTCAGGATCACCGGATTGTTAACACTGATGGCGATCTGAGTAAAGACCTGATAGGCTTTCAGGCATCCATCAAGCATGACACGGATGAAATGCTTAAGTTATTCGATAAATACAGACAGCAGGTTGCCAGCGAATCATCCGGCATGGATGCTGCATCCAAAGCTGCCTGGCTGGAAAAGAATGATAAATACAAAACAAAGTGATCCCATGAAAAAGATATCCTTACTCATCTTTATTATTTTTGGTCTTCTGAGCGTTGTTCGGGCACAGGTGGGTGGAAATAGCCTATGTGAGAATTCCTTGCCATTTTGTACCGGCACGAATTACACATTTCCGGCCGGTGTCAATGCCGGAACCGCCCAGCCTGGACCTTGTTACAGTTGTCTTACCACGAGACCAAATCCTGCCTGGTATTTCATGAAGATTGGGAATCCCGGGAATATTACAATCTATATGTACAGCACGCCACTGGTGGATATTGACTTCTGCCTCTGGGGTCCTTTTACTTCTCAGAATGCTTGCAATGAGCTTACCTGTAACAAAGTGGTGGATTGCAGCTACTCTCCCAATCCGCAGGAATGGGCTGACATTCCCAACGGGCTTACGGGACAATATTATATCTTACTTATTACCAATTATTCCAATCAGCCTTGTAATATCAACTTTTCCCAGACTGCGGGGACGGGTACTACTGACTGCTCGATCCTTCCCCCGCCATGCAGTAGCAACAGCCCGCTTTGTGTTGGCCAAACACTCCAGCTAACCGCCAGTTCGGTTTGGGGAGCAACCTACCATTGGGAAGGCCCCAACGGGTGGACATCCAACGTCCAAAATCCGACCATCCTTAATGTTAATATGTCCCATAATGGGTTATACAGTCTCTACGTAACAGCCAACGGACAAGTTCTTGATCCAACAACAACCCTTGTTCATGTCTACAATACTACTGCCAATGCCGGCTCTGATCAATCCATTCCATATGGTGCAAATACTACCCTTAATGGATCTGCATCACAAGGGAGCGCACATTATGATTATCACTGGGAACCAGCCAACCTGCTGGTTAACCCAAACATTGCCAAACCGACTACCGTCAACCTGACTGCCACTCAAATGTTCACGCTAACCGTTGTTGATGACAGTGCTTCCTGTACGGATACTGATGTGATGACGGTTGATGTCACCGGTGGTCCTCTTGGGGCCAGTGCTGCAGCGCAGCCTTCGGAGATATGCCCTGGCGCTACAACCCAGCTTCATGCACTCCCGTCAGGTGGTGCCGGAAACTATACATTCCAATGGACCGGTCCGGATGGTTTTTCTTCCACCCTGCAGGATCCTATGGTTCAACCTGCACAGACCGGGCAATATCATGTTGCGGTAACTGACGGTTTTACCACTGCGAACGCCTCTGTGACCGTTACAATTCATCCTTTGCCTCTGGCCGATGCGGGTACCAATACCGGCATTCCACACGGGACATACACCTTTTTACACGGCAACGCCACCCAGGGCTCCGGCAATTATCATTACCATTGGACTCCTGCCGATAAAGTTGCCAACCCCAATGTAAAGGATCCTCAAACAGTTTACCTGACACAGACAACAGTCTATTCATTGACAGTGGATGATGTAACAACCGGTTGTGTGAGTAATAACCTCGCCAATGTTACTGTTGAAATCACGGGCGGTCCCCTCAACGTCAATCCGGTGGCCACCCCTCCCATGATTTGCATAGGGGAAACCGTCCAACTTCATGCTTCTGCAGGTGGCGGAAATGCCGGAAGTTATTCCTATGAATGGTCATCTGTCCCGGCTGGATTTTCATCAACACAAGCAAACCCGCTTGTTTCCCCAACAGTGCCAACTACCTATCATGTCAAAGTGGATGATATGTTCAATCTTGTGGAAGGAGATGTCGCTGTCGGAATTCGACCTGACCCGCTCATCTATCTGGGACCGGCTGACACCATCGTATGTATCTACGATACCCTGACCCTCGATGCCGGTAACCCCGGGTCTACCTACTTATGGTCAAACGGACGGGATACAAGAACAATCCAGGTTGGAACTTCTGGCATTGGATTCAATACACAAACCCTTACTGTGGAAGTAACCAGTGAATATGGTTGTAAATCTTCTGCATCCATCAATATCATCTTTGATTATAGCGCCTGCGTCGGCATCGACGAACAAGATGTCGACGGCATTAAAGTATTTCCGAATCCCGCCTCTGACATGCTCTTCGTTAAGTTGCTAAAGGAATACTCAGCTACTATTACGCTCATGAATACGCACGGCAAGGTCATGGATGTGAAATCGCTCAGCAATATGCAACGCCAAGCACCCGAAGTCGGATTTGATGTATCTGAACTGCCGGCCGGCCTGTATTTTATTCATATCAATGGATCACTCATAAACAGGGTTTGCAAGGTGCTCATCAGGTAGTTTATCATTACTTTTATTTAAACCTATTGTCAAATTAATTCAAAACAGAACCGGACATTATGCGTTGTCCAATCATAATGCCAGAGAAAAGAAATGATGAAGAAACCCGTTGCTAAGCTTTTCCCGCATATCTTGTTGTTACTGATGGCATGGATGGTGGCGTTCAATTCATGTGCCTATGGCCAGTTTCTCAAATCGACAGATCAACTTAGAACCGACTGTCCTGCCTCCATGAAGCAGGCTTATATCTGGTATTTTGGAAACTATGCCGGAATTAATTTCAACCTCGACCCACCGGTATCATTGACTGATAATAACGTTCTCAAGGTCCTGAAAAGTTGTGCCGTTATCTCCGACAGTCTTGGCAACCTGCAATTTTTCACCGATGGCGTTTCGGTTTGGGACCGGACTTTCCAAAAGATGCCCAACGGGACAGGCCTCTACGGTGATCCTGGTTCAACCCAACCTTGCATCATTGTACCCCACCCATCAGTACCTACCAAATATTATGTCTTTACAATCGACCTTGTATTGCCTCCGCCCTTTGGCACAAACGGTTTGCGTTATTCGATCGTGGATATGAACCTGAGAAGTGGATTGGGAGACGTTACGGATATCATCAATCAACCGCTTCTTCCTGAGGTTAGCGAAAAGATTACAGCTGTGAAACACAGCAATGGAAGAGATTTCTGGGTGGTGACCCATAAATGGAATTCCGATGAGTTCTACGTTTATCCTGTCACCCCATCAGGGGTTGAGCAGCCGGTTGTCTCGGCCATCGGCACATACCAGGGAGGAAATATTCAAGACAACAACTCCATTGGCTTCATGAAGCTATCTCCCGATGGCTCCAAACTTGCGCTGGCCATCTCCGGATCCAATTTGTTTGAAATTTTTGATTTTAATAACGCTACCGGTGAACTGTCGAATGTGATCACCTCACCTGCCACCTATGTAAGCGCCTATGGAGTCGAGTTCTCACAGGATGTCAGCAAACTTTATGTAAGTACGATGGACATTGTGAACCTTTTACCCTCATTCCCGTCCAGGATTTTCCAGTTCGACCTCCATGCCGGTACCCCGCAGGATATATTGAATTCAGCTATTCAGGTGGCCATCGATTCCACGATCCGCCTGGGTGAATTGCAATTGGGCCCGGACAGAAAAATCTATGTCGCCCGAAGTATCAATCAGTTTTTTGCAAAAGACAGTTTGGCGGTTATTCATAACCCCGACAGGCCTGGACATGCATGCAACTATAACATGGTGAATGATATTCCTGATCAGGGATTCTATCTGGGTGACCGCTCAAGTGAATTCGGACTTCCGAATTTCGTCCAGAGTTACCTCGATATTCCTTCCTTTAAGTATGACAGCGCCTGCTCTGGTGAGGCGACGATGTTCTCTATCGTGAATCGAACCAATATTGATGAAGTGCTCTGGAATTTTGACGATCCCTCTTCAGGGGGAGCCAACACATCCGACGATTTCAACCCATATCATGTCTTTACAGCCCCGGGAGATTATCAGGTGATCCTGACAGAAACGTACCATGATACTTCCTACACCAGTTCAGAGACTGTTACAATTCATGAGCTACCCAATGTTGACCTTGGACCGGATGTCCAAATTTATGTTGGAACTTCCGTCTCCCTCCACGCTGGAGGAGGATATGATGAGTACCTGTGGTCAACCGGCGCTACTGATTCGATCATTACAGTTGATGCCAGGGGAGATTACTGGGTTAGGGTGAAGGACAACAAATGCTGTTATAACTCCGATACCATCACTGTTACGATCTATGAGTACTACATCCCCAATGCATTTACTCCAAACAACGATGGACTTAACGATACCTTTAAAGTAATCGGCCAGCTTACCGAAGGAATCAGATTTTCAATGGTCATTTATAATCGTTGGGGCGAGCTGATCTTTGAATCCACAGATATCATGAAGGGCTGGGATGGCACCAAAGCAGGAAAACCTTGTCCATCGGATGTATATTCCTGGAAGGTTGTAATCGGTTTTTTTAACGAATCAATCATCCAAAAGGAGGATGTGGTTTTTAAAGGGACTGTTACACTCCTGCGGTGATGGAAGGAATTCCCATCGTCCGGCAATTTACTGGGGATGAACATCCGGCATCAACGCCATATTCCGATTCCGACAACGTTGTTGAGTTTATACCTTGAGAAACAGAATTAAGCGTATTTTTGATCACGTGGAAGTATTCACCGTTGAAAAGAGATGGATGGACTGGCGGATCTAAGCCCGAAACGAATAAACATGGAACAATCTAATTATGCTGTTGCCATTGCAGCGGAGATGAACTTGAAACCTGATCAGGTTCAGAATACCTTATTTCTGCTGGAACATGGCGCAAGTGTGCCGTTCATTGCCCGTTACCGAAAAGAACTCACAGGAAGCCTTGATGAAGTCGCCATCACGGATATACGCGACAGGTACAAGCAACTCAAAGACCTGGATGCCAGGAAAGAGGTAATACTTAATTCTATCCGGGAACAGGAAAAACTCATCCCGGAATTAGAAGAACAAATACAGCAAGCTGCTTCCATGTCGGAGTTGGAGGATATCTACCTTCCTTACAGACCAAAGAAAAAGACCCGTGCGACGGTGGCCAGGGCGAAAGGACTTGAACCATTGGCCAAAATGATCATGTCGCAACGGTTAACCGATGTGGAAACCAAAGCTGCCGAATTCATCAATCCGGAAATGGGTGTGAACAGTGAAGCGGAAGCCATTGCCGGGGCGTGTGATATCATAGCGGAATGGATCAGCGAGGACCGGTTTTGCCGGGACAGGATCAGGCGTTTGTTCCACCATGAAGGGATCCTCCGTTCAAAGGTTTCAAAGGGCAAGGAAAGCGAAGCCATGAAATATGAGCAGTATTTTGATTGGAATGAACCCTTGAAAAGGGCTCCTTCCCATCGGATCCTGGCTATTTTCAGGGGGGAATCCGAAGGTTTTCTGAGCGTCTCTGTGCAGGTAGAAGGCGAAAAGGCCTTGTCGATCCTTGCCGATCGTTTCATCCATGGTGCAAATCCATGTGCTCTCTATATTCAAAAAGCAATAGCCGACGGGTATAAAAGGCTGTTGGCCCCTTCCATTGAGACCGAACTGCGAAACAGCGCCAGGGAAAAAGCCGACAAGGAGGCTATCCGGGTATTTGCTGACAATCTCCGGCAACTTTTAATGGCGCCACCATTGGGTGAGAAAATTGTGCTGGCCATCGATCCCGGATTCAGGACGGGTTGTAAGGTTGTATGCCTGGACCGTAGCGGAAAATTGCTCCACAATGAAACCATTTATCCCCATCCTCCCCAAAGCGAAGTCAGGGAGGCTGTGAATAAGATACTGAACCTGGTCAGCGCCTATCAGATCGAAGCCATCGCCATTGGAAATGGCACGGCAAGCAGGGAGACTGAAATGTTCATCCGCCGGATTCCCTTCGACCGGGATATCCTTGCCATGATGGTCAATGAAAGCGGCGCTTCGGTCTATTCCGCATCTCCCATTGCCCGCCAGGAATTCCCCGATTATGATGTGACCGTCAGGGGCGCTGTCTCCATCGGACGAAGGCTCATGGATCCCCTTGCTGAATTGGTGAAAATCGATCCTAAATCCATAGGTGTTGGTCAGTATCAGCACGATGTGGATCAAGGTAAGCTGAAAGAGAGCCTGGATGACGTGGTACTCAGTTGTGTCAATGCGGTGGGTGTGGAGGTCAACACAGCCAGCCAGCAACTGCTGCAATACGTCTCAGGTATCGGCCCGGTGCTGGCTAAAAACATCATTTCCTGCCGTGAAAAGAAAGGAAGCTTCTCTTCCCGGAGTGAACTTCTACAAGTAACCCGTTTTGGAGAAAAGGCCTTTGAACAGGCGGCCGGGTTTATCCGGATCCGGAATGGGATCAATCCGCTGGATAACACCGCCGTTCACCCGGAACGGTATGACCTTGTTAATAAAATTGCTTCAGATACCGGTTGTTCCGTGAAAGAACTCATCGAAGAACCTGTCTTACTGCGCAAGATCAATTTTGAAAAGTACCTCAGCAAAGAGGTGGGCTTGCCTACACTGCATGACATCATGGAAGAACTTTCAAAGCCGGGAAGAGATCCCCGCCAGCAGTTCGAAGTGTTTGAATTCTCTAAGGATATCCATGGCATCGAAGACCTTAAACCCGGGATGATCCTGCCCGGCATCATATCGAATATCACAGCTTTTGGGGCTTTTGTCGATGTCGGTGCCCACCAGGACGGACTGGTTCATATCAGTCAGCTGTCAGATACCTATGTCCGGGATCCTAACACCATCGTCAAACTGAACCAGAAAGTGATGGTGGAAGTGCTGGAAGTGGATCTTCGGCGAAGAAGAATTCAATTATCCATGAAATCTGTAAAACAAAAAAGATAATTTTGTCGTTGATTCTTTGGAACACATGCCGATGAGATATTTTTCATACTTGCTTCTTGCCTTATCCGGACTTCTGCTTTCGGTGAATGATGTATATCCCCAACGTATTCTGGGAGCTGTTGTGGCGGGTATGAATATGACGCAGGTTGATGGAGACGAGGTGTATGGATTTCGGAAATATGGCTTCAATGGTGGCGCACAAGCCATTGTTCCTTTTGGAAAGTCCGGACGCTGGAGCGCCGGCCTGGAAATCCTGTTCAGCCAGAAAGGGAGCTATCAGAAAGCACAGTATGCTGATTCCAGCCAGAACGGGATGTATAAGCTGAGCCTCAATTATGTCGAGGTGCCCGTGATGATCAATATATCCGACCGAAAGGTTATCTCTGCAGGGACCGGCATTTCCTATGGACAACTGGTCGGGGTCAAAGAATGGGAGCATGACAGAAGGACAGAAACCTCTTTGTCGGGAGGGCCTTATGCGAAGAATGATTTGAGTTGGATTGGAGAAGTACGTTTCAGAATTTACAAGCGGTTTTGGCTGGATCTTCGTTATAGCTATTCGCTGATGAAAATCCGAACCCGCGTCTTTGACCCGGATCCGGGCGAGCCATTCACCCGCAAGCAATACAACAATGCCATTTCTATCCGGGTTCAGTATATTATCAATGAACCGGTACCTGAGCGGGTCAGAAAGCAGAAGAAATAGTTAAAAAGGTTTAAATCATTTTCCTGATCAGCCTCAGCCGGTGAGAATATGCCTTGCGTGTTTCATCATAAATACCATGATGATCGATCAGGTCAATCTTTACCTTGCCGGAGGCATGGATGATATGCTGTGGAGAAATCAGGATGCCGGTATGGGTGATATTTCCTTCCGGATCATCAAAAAAGACAAGATCACCTTTTTCTGCTTCCGATAAAAACCCGACCGGCTCACCCTGGGTCGCTTGCTGTGATGCATCGCGGAGCAAGGGTATTCCCGAGAGTTTGTAAACCATTTGGGTCAACCCGGAGCAATCGATACCAAAGGGTGAACGACCTCCCCAAAGGTAGGGTGCGTGAAGAAATAACCAGGCGTGGGTCACAATATGCTCCCTGGTTTGCAAGGTGTTGTGAAGCTCAATGAGCGTAGATAATACCTGGCCTTCATAATGAAATACCTCATCTTCCACCCTGAAATGCCCATCGGTTATGCCAGGCAGGGAGCTGCCAAGGACAACAGGGATCATGGTGTTACTTCCTGACACGGAAACGGCGTCGACAACTTCCCCTGCGGAAGTTATTGGAAAATCTGACAACCTCAAGTATTCCTGCTCAGCGATGATCCTAATCTGCTTTTGGTCGAGCCATCCTTCATATCCATCATAATGTAAACATACCTGAAGCCAGTCTCCCTTCACATCTTTCACTGCAAATATATCTCCAAAAAGGCACTGGGAAACCATTTCACTCCGGTGAGATGGTTCTTTTCGCAGCGGGATCATCGTAATTGGCACAAACCCAAACAGCATAGGATTCACCTTGATTTGAATTCAGGCGTGAAATTACAAAGTTTTTTCACTATTGTTAGAAAAAGCCATGAGATTCCTCATTTCGTGTTGATCTGTTTGATGTACTCCAAAGAATCCGGCCCCAAATTGAAGATCAGATCCAGAATACTGAGATCAGGTGTAAATGGGAAACGATCGGAAAAAACCTGCACATAAGATGGAAAGATCAACGTATTGTCCGGGTGTTTCGGATGGATCGAATTTCTGAGGTCTGTCCCTTCCAAAGGATTTCGAACGAAACGATCTGTAAAAGTATGTATAGGTTTTATCTTCATCAGGTTCAGGACTATGTTGAAGAATCTCATATTGAGGTCTAACAGAGATCCTGTATGGTCGTGAAAAAAAGGTTTCAAATCGTCCTGGTAATATTGGAAAAACGGCGAATTACGATAGGCAGAGACAATTGTCTTCCAATGCAGAGATGCCCAGGGTTGGGTTTGTGAAGGATATACTTCCCGGATGGACGAATGGTTCCCGGACGGTTTTATGATAGGTACGGATAATGTCTGTACTCCGCCGGCTGTCATGATCCTGCAGCGGTTCCGGTAGGTTTGCTTGGGATAGGTTTCATGCTGTTCGATCAAAACCTCTTCTGCAAGCAGATAGTGAAAGAAATAGGATATCGGTGGAAAATAGGTTGTTGACAGGAATACCTTGAGCATAAAAAAAGAAGAAAAAATTGGTTTCAGTGGCTCAAAAATATATATTTGTAGCTCAGAAAATCCCAAAATCAATTCTTCTGACCCAGCAAGATCTCGTCAATGGCCTGCTTCAAAGAATCCTTCGGCAAGGCTCCCATGGCCATCTGTGGCTGACCAGCTTTCGGACAGAAAAGAAGCGAAGGGATGCTGCGGATACCGAAGGCACCTGCAAGTTCCTGCTCAGCTTCCGTATCAATCTTGTAAATATTGATCTTCCCTTCATACTCTTTCGATAATTCCTCAAGCACCGGAGCGATCATCTTACATGGCCCGCACCAGTCGGCATAAAAATCAATGAGGCAGGGAAGTTCCCCTTCAAATTTCCATTGCCGGTTTTGTTCATAATTAAAGACCTTCTCCTGGAAAGTCTGTTTGGATAAATGTTCGAGTGACATGGTTTGATTTATTTGTTATTGGGTGTTAAGTTCAAGTTCAAGGACAAGTGATAATTTTCCCTAATCGCTATTCGCTACTCGCTATTCGCTACTTCTTCAGCAACACATCATTGATCGCCTGTACAAAAGTCGTTTTCGGCAGCGCGCCTACAGACATCTGAGGCTTGTCCTTTTTCGGACAGAACAAAACGGCCGGGATGCTCTGGATATTGAATGCAGCCGCAAGTTCACGTTCCTTCTCCGTGTTGATCTTGTAGATGTTGATCTTTCCCTTGTATTCCTTGGCCAACTCATCCAGAATGGGCGCCACAATCCGGCAAGGACGACACCAGTCGGCGTAGAAATCAATGATGCATGGCAGGTCTCCATTGTAAACCCAGGTATCAGGATTCTTTTCATAATCCCAAACCTGTTTGAGAAACATCTCTTTGGTCAGGTGAACAGGTGTTCCCCCGTTTTTCGAACTTGTTACATGGTCTTTGGTCTCTTCACTGGTGGTCCCGCCTGAGTTATCTTCTGTGATGGCCGTTTCGTTCACCTGGACAACCGTTTGCAACGTATCTTCTTTCGGTTGGCTCCCATTGGAACTGTTCTTGCATGCGCTGGCGAAAAAGAGCAGTGAGGTTAGGCTGATAAAGGCAATGGTTTTCATATGCTGGTATTTAAAATTTTCGACAAAGGTATAAATGTTTTTTTAATTAAATCGCATTAGTATCACTTTTTTTCTACTTTTGCATCGTAGAAGTGGGCAGAGGGCTGAGTCAGAGTCAGAGTCAGAGTCAGAGGGCAGAGTCAGAGTCAGAGTCAGAGTCAGAGGTCAGAGTCAGAGTCAGAGGTCAGAGTCGGAGTCAGAGTCAGAGTCAGAGTCAGAGTCAGAGTCAGAGTCAGAGTCGGAGTCAGAGTCAGAGTCAGAAGTCAGAGTCAGAGGGCAATGGTTAGAAATTTTGTGTTTTGGTGTTTTAATGGCAAAAGGAAGTTTGATCAGTAGTTACTGCGACGAAGAAACAATAGCTGTTTAACATGGAAGGGATCTTTAAAGAAATTTCAAGCGAAGAATTCAACCAAAGGTTCATCACTGAGGAAGCTTGCTATATCTATCTTGCAGAAACGAAATGGAAGGATGGTTTTGTGTGTCGCAAGTGTGGAAATACCAACTTCTGTAAGGGAAAGGCGCCCCATTCACGCCGGTGCACAAGATGCAAGAAAGAGGAATCAGCTACAGCACATACTCCTTTTCATCATTGCAAAGTACCCATGGTCAAAGCTTTTGAGATGGCTTTTACCATCTGTCATTCTCCGCAGATTTCTTCCTACGAGTTATCACGGCGAGAAGAGATCCGGCAAATGACTTGCTGGAAGCTGAAAAAAAAGATCATGGAGTGCCTGGAGAAGGGCAACAATATGTAAATAGGATCGAATTACTTATTGAATGATCACCTTCTGATTCATGTTGCCTTGGCTTCCCGAGATTCTCAGGAAATAGATACCCTTTGAAATTCCACTAACATCAAGCGATTCGTGAATCTTTCCTTGTTGATGATCCATTTTCTTTGAGAATAGCGTCTCTCCTGTCAGGGATAGAAGCGTGTATGTGATCTGATCTGATTTTTCTGTGGTAAGATCGACAAATATCTTATCAGTGGCAGGGTTTGGATAAACCTGAAGCCGGGTAAATGGGGATTGTTCCTCAACAGTAACTGGTGCACAAACATAGTAGGCTTTCCAGCCCTGGGCTGTGACAGATTGATTGGTGGTGAACATGACAAACATCTTTCCGCTGGGGGCTGTCACCGGAGCAGGCATATTATCAGTTGTAAAGGTGCCGGAGTATTCGGCCAGCAATGTTCCGCTCTGAGTGTCATAGATCTTAACCTTATCATTTCCGGCTTCTGTGTCGAACGCCAGGAAGAAAAGAGTTAAAGCTCCCATCCCTTCAGGGTGGATGCTCCATTTACAGTTTGTAGCATTCTTATAGTTGTAATTAAAACTTCCATCCGAAATAGTATCTGTTTCTTCGGTCACGTGGGTAGTCCCGCTACACCAGGTTAACGTATGGGAATGGTAGGTGGCATACCAACCTTTGCCTGTGATGCTCCCATTGGATGAAAAGGTAATTAGGATAGAACTTGAATAAGAGGTGATCACCGGTGGTAAGGATGATCCTGAATAGGTTCCCAGGATAGGGTTGGCTGTGGAATTTCCTTCGTATATGGTAACGATATCATTGTTTAGCTCTGTATCAAATCGATGGAATGTCAGGGTGATGAAGTCGATCGAATCTTCGGGAGTGGTTGGATTGATCAGAAAGTTACAAACCATGTTGTTGTGGTAGTTCCGTAGCGGTCCACTGCCATCTTCGATAGAACCATCCAAATGATTTATTTCCGTTAATCCATTGCAATAGGAGGGGTAATTATTATTGATTGTATCAGGGTGCTGATTCAGAATGGCTCCTTGCCCGTAAGTAAAGTTGTAACCGCCAGGGTTAAGATTGCTCAGGTAGTAATACCCGTTGAAAGATCCGCTCCAACCCCAGTTGAAATGGAAATAGCTTGTGCCCTGGTATCCATCAACATTGAAGGCATGACCGCCGCTGCCGAATCCATGATAGTACATCGGTTTTCCGGCATCGAGATTATCGCGCAGCATTTGTTCCCATTGGCTGTTTGTATAGTTATCCTTTTCATATAGTTGGGTTCCCGGGCAATACAGGAAATTGTTACGCAGAGCCGCCGCCGCGTCTTCACTGTAAGCGCCAGATCCCGATGGAGAGTACATCATGTCAACAGCAACACCTGCATGATAGAGAAGGGTTGCGGTGGGATTGCTGTGCCTTTCGAGTTGATTGTGCATGCCATTCCACTCGTACGTTGTAGCCCCGAAATCGGCACATTGTTCCCCATACCATGCATTGGGTGGGGTGTAGCAATGAGACCCTTCGCCGGTTTGCGGGTAGCGATAGTAATACATCACCTGACTCATGGCAGTTGCCACACATCCCGCCCAAACATGTCCTCCGGGGCCAGCTGCATCTTCCGGACAAAGAGCATTGTAATAGGAACCCTGATCCCATGTTGTTGTAAAAAGAGGTGCCACATCCAATGTACTTTTATCGGTATCAAGCAATGATGGATCTGATACGGATAGATGTTTCCAAAGTTGGACTACTGCTTCATCAGCAGCGTAGTTTTTCTCCATCCCGTCGAGGATCTGTTTTTCATAACCTTCCATCCATGCAATGAATTGGGGAGGTTGTTCCGTGTTCCCAACCTTTCCGTCGAATGAATAGGCCAGGACAGGAACCACGTGATCATCAGCTGCAACGATCACATAGCCTCCGTTGGCGAGGTTGAAGGTGTAATAGACGGGTACATCACCGCTCTTCCGGATCAACGTCTCCTCGATCTGGATCCGGTCGTAAGCTTTGCCGCACTTTTCAAAAATGAAATTTCTGGCGACCTGTCGGGCAGTCGGAACATCAACCGATTTTCCTTGTGCAAAAGGAATAATGAGGAATAATAGAATGATTGCAAAGAACAGGGAAACTTTTTTCATATTTTCTGGAAGGGTTTAATCAATTTGCTGGCAAAAGTACAAAATTGCCTGAAAATATTTTTCTTTTTGAATATATTGCGACGATGCAGGAAATAGAGGAGGAAGTAACTGCTTGGGAGGAGTCTCGAAATAATAAAAAATGCAAAATCAATTGACAGTTTACAACAAAAGATGCGAGAATAAAACTTAACCGATTATATCCGTCACTTCATTCTTAACATAACACTAGTTTTGTAGGCGGTTCATCTATTTTCAATAAATCTCCGTGTTTAACATTCAAAATAACTATGGCAACCTGGCTCGGATCAATTTTTTGCAAGATTGATTGAAGGAGAAACATTGCATAACTCGTCTTTGTCGCAAGTCCACTTATTCCGGATATATTGACATGGGCAGATTCAGGTCCAATTACATATGATTTATCCAGATAAACGACTGCCTCTACTTCATTACTCATTTTAATCAGTCCTGCAGGAATTCGGTCATCTTCTTTCATCGTATCAATACCTAATGCTGCATGGATTCCCGTTTCTTCAGCAAACCGAACCTCTTTCTCGTTCTCGATTGGCATATAAATGCCATCTTTATAGTTTCCTTCAGGATTCTTTCCTCCACCATCATTCATCATCACATTGACTTTGGCTAAATGTCGCACCAATTCTGGGAGTATTTGGTTCTTCCGATACAGAGCCAAAATTATTAGATACAAAGTTTGCAAGGTGGCTTGCAGCGTCAGTGCGGTGCTCCAAATTAGTGACAAGTCCAAAGGTTTTACTGCCTTTAAAATGTTCTGATTCCACAATATCAAAAGGGTTTACAATCACATCCGACGTTATCCAGAAATTGAATTTATCAGCAGTATTTGGATCACGATCCGTTGCAGAAGTACGTCCAATGATGGGATTCTCATTTTCTTTTTTCATTTTCTATGTATTTTTATGGCGTTGTTGATACAACCTTGAATTATTTCAGTGGAATAGAAACTTTGCTTGGCAGCATGTTCAGCCTGATACAAAGGGTATAAGTGAGAATGCCAGCGATCGTCGGAGCCATATGGTGTCACAAACTGCTCAGCAAGCAATGCACCTGAAATTTCATCAAGAAGCCCGGTAACTATCGGTTGTTCAGGTAAAACAGGAATTTCAACTTTTAAAACACCAAAAAGAGGATATAAAAGTTGTTGTGATTTTCTCAAACGCAGATACCAGAACGCAGTACTTCCTCCATAGCCCTGGTATGCAGTTGTACGATGATGGGGTGGCAGTTCTCCGAGTAACGACACCACACTTTCCCTTTCTTTGGTCTTTCCTGTATGTGAGTAAAATTTCTGGACACTGGTAAAATTCTTGGCCACCCCGATAATCTTTGGGCTTTGCATGCCACTTCCATATTTGCCGAAGGAAACAAGTCCATCTTTGATCATCCAGTCGTCTGAAATCACATCTCTGAATCCTTTTGCAATTCCAAATTCCATGGTGCTCATCATGTGCCTGGTTTTACTTCGTCCACGTTCACGTAAATCTTGTGCTTCACTAAAGTCTCCACTGAAGGCATCCATTTCAACCAGATCGCGGATGATAATGTTAACTTTAGCTTCCCGCGTCGATTCCTGAATCTGATTCCAAGCGGCATCCGAAACTCTTGATTTAGCAAGCAACAGAAACCACTGATGCCTTTTGAACTCGGGCACTACGTTCAGTTTTCCTTCGTGATTCCGGTGAATAATCACTACAGCAATTTGCGCCAGAAAAATAGGTGTTGCACGTTCATTTTCAAGGCCGGTCGCCAGAAAGCCGGGTGTCATCCCGTTCTTCTTCACCCACATAGGTCATCTCTTCAACAGCCCCTTCGCTGGCTGGTAATAGTTCAAGCTGTTCTGAAACAACCAACATGATATTTTTAAGGGCTATTGTAAACTCTTTCATTGAATTGTATGCTTTCGGGTTTTACCTTTTAGAGACTGTTTAAAATTCATATAGAAATTCGATTAACCATCAACCGAATCATTGATAGATGGATAAATGCTATACCAGATTCAGGCAACCTTTCATAATCTTTGGACAATCGTCGATG
>Ga0194126_10001450_pt1 | contig 39819 bp, 46 predicted proteins | sample TA2KigC150mmetaG_FD_148641 | JGI IMG/M metagenome (GOLD analysis project Ga0194126, IMG submission 148641) | Freshwater microbial communities from Lake Tanganyika, Tanzania - TA2015035 Kigoma Deep Cast 150m | ecosystem: Environmental > Aquatic > Freshwater > Lake | place: Tanzania: Lake... | reverse complement strand
GAGCGTCTGATCGGTAATTCGGAAAACGACCCTGAAAGGGTCGACCCCTTCAGGGTCGAAAGAAACTTGTTATTGGTACCGCGTACCACGGGTTTCACCCGTGGCTACTCAAGGTGCTCCCCCTTTGGGGGTAAGGTAATGGCCATGTCTCATTTCGCGATTACTACAGTTGGGGTAGGATGCGGTGACCCGGCGGCGCGGGGGGGAATCGCATGGGTCGCGGTCTTCTGGCGTATGATACTGTTCAATTTGTTTTCCCTTATCTCCCGGGCAAAGAAGCAGAAAACCCCAAATCCCGCGTCTCGCGGGAAGGTTCGCTACACTCACCAAATCCTACGGGCTGAGAAGTAATCGCGGAAGTAGGGGCGCACGGCCGTGCGCCCCTACGGGAGTTTGGGAGGGATGCCGTTTCTATTGCTCATCTTCAGTGGATGTCACGACCTGCTCAGTGCCGTACGTGACACCGCTCAGGCTGCCTGCCGAAAGAAACGCATTGTAGTTGTCTATGAGCCGCTGCACCACGGCTCCAGCCAGACGCTTGAAGAAGATCATCCCGCCTTGCGGGTCCTTCGTGAAGACCTGGTTGAGCTTGTCCTTTTCCACCTTAACCAGCTTGCATGAGGTCAGGCATTCCGCCGTGGCCACATACGCGGGTCGGTCAACCATCCCTGTCCAGCCGAAAGCTTCCCCCGGCACACTTGCGGTGTAATCTATCCGCCCCTCGGTCCCAATGGACAGTCTCACTCGGCCTTCCACAATGAGGTAGAAGTTCTTTGCCGGTTCTCCGGCCTTGAAGAGGAGCGAGCCTTGCTCGTGAGCCTCTTCAGTCATGGCCGTTGAGATCGCGCTCACCGTTTCTTGGCTCAGGTCTCTAAACAGGTCTGCTTTCTGGATAATCATGGCTCACACTCCTTTGCAAGAAGTCTGATCCGGCGACGATTCACTCCGAAACGTTCCGGAGCCGGTCTTGACCTGCTCGTTCCGTTGAAGATACGTTTCTTTTCTTTTTTCTCCTTTCCCGCTTCTTGGTTTGAGCATGTTCGTAAACCCTGAGCGCAAAATCATGAAACAGCTCTTCGCATTGCGCCACCTCTTCGACAGCTTGCTCACGGCTGGGAGCGCCGACGATATCTCTCTTCTGTACTTTCGTAAGCCACTGCCTGAGCTTTTCAAATTCCTCTTCGTTTTCCTCAACTTCGGCAAAGATAAAGTTCTGCCTGGAAATCTCGAACTCGATCTCTTTCACAAAGTCAGCGCATTTGCTGATAATTTCACGATATTCTTCTTCCCGTGACGCGATAAAGGCGTCTCTGATACTGTCTTCAGCCTCAGGATTAAGAAGTCGGCCCTCGATCAACAGTGCGTCCCCGTTCCAGGTTTCGATCTCCTCCGTGAGGTTTCTAAGCTCCTTCAGTCGATCCGCCGAATGGGGCAGCACCCACAGCGACTGGCAGTTCACTGCTCCCATCTTCCTGAGCCGTCTCCAGATATAGACTCTCGCCCGGGACGGTCGGGACGGGAGCGTGTACGAAAAGAATACCCACCTCATGTAACTATCGTTACATGTTGGAGCATGGCAGTCAACTTGAGTTTTCGCACGCAGCCTCATCTATGCCGAGCCGGACCTCTTCAAGGCCAGGAGCGCCGGCACGGCCGTCAACTGAGCTGCAACCGAGAAAATCACCAAGGAACTCACGGATACGTCATAAAGCACGCCCATCAGCGCGCTTCCGGCAAACCAGAAGAGCCCGTAACATGTGTTGAACAGCCCGAAGGCAAAACCCAGCTTCGTTCGAGGAACCAGATCCGCAATAGCTGCTCGGACGATTGACTCCTGCGCTCCCATACCCACGCCCCACAACGCCATGCCGATCAATGCGCTTGTGAAGCCTCCCCAAAACGCAAACGGAGCGAAGAGCGAGGAAAGCACTACTGCCGCGACCAGCACAGGAAATCCGATGCGATCAAAAGCTCGGCCGAAGATCAGCGCGGCAATTGCGTCGACTCCCATAGCAACTGCATAGAATACGGGAATCCAGTAGTCCGGGACGACAGCCACTTTCTTGAAGTGATAGGCCACCAGGGGAAAGTCGGCATATCCCGCGGCTACACAGCCTATGGCCAGGATGTAAAACCAATAGGCTTTTGGAAAGCCTTTGCTCTGAATCTTTACGGACGTGGACTCAAGATCGTGAGGATTGGGGTACAGCTTGTACGATGCGAATAGGACACCGAGCGCGATGAGGGCTGGGATCAACAGAATTCCGAACCCCGTCTGATACCGTCCACTGAAGTGGAAGACCGTAGCCACCACTAACGGCCCAAGTATCGCTCCTATTTGATCCAGAGCCTCATGCAGCCCGAATCCCCATCCCCGGCCGATCCGATCCGACGCGCAGGAGAGCATGACGTCACGCGCAGGAGTCCGTACGGCTTTGCCCATTCTTTCAACGATCATGAGAATCGCGGCGATTTCCCAGTGCCCGGCCAATGCCAACAAAGGAACCGCCAACAGGTTCATGACGTAACCCAAGAAGACGATCGTCCAGTACCTTCGCGTCTTGTCCGCGGCATAACCCGATAGGAGACGCAATCCGTACCCGATCAATTCCCCAAGTCCCGCGACAACCCCCACAGCAGTGGCGCTCGCCCCAAGGACGGCCAGGAAAGGCCCGATAATGCTCCGGGCCCCCTCATAGGTCATGTCGGAAAAGAGGCTGACTACTCCGATCAGCACGACGAACTTCAGGGCAGAAGGCCCTGATATGTCACACGCTGCTTGTACTGCGTGCAATTCCCCCTTCATCGCGCGGCCTCCCTCAATGAATCCTCAACGCATAGGAGAAACTAGTGTACAGCGTGAATGAGACAATGCCTGCCACTACTGGCGTAAGGAACCACGAAAGCACGATTTCCTTCATAGCGGCCATGTCGATGGTCTGGAGACCTCTAACATAAGCCGCTCCTGCCACACCCCCGATTTGGGCCTGATTCATGGAAGTGGGAAAGCCCAGGACTGCCGCTATGTGAGCAGTAACGCTCTGAGCGAATTTTGCCCCGACTCCTACACCCAAATCTACTTGAACAAGTTCTTTGCCGACCTTCTGGAGAAGCGGCACACCCCAGGTCATCGCGCCGATAGCTATAACGATGCCTCCGATGAACCCGGCCTGCATTTCAGTGGTGAGGTTTAGTCCAAAAAAGACCCCTACGGCGTTGCCGGTGTTATTGGCTCCCAATGTGTATGATGAGTAACAAGACGCGATGAACAAGGCATATCCCAACACTTTCTGCACTGTCTCGGATCGACCCCTAATCGCCCAATCGGTTGCGTGCGTAAAGACCCAACCCAAAATAGCTGCCACGATAGGAGTCGCGACCCATGTCACGCAAAGGAACACAATCGTGCTTCCCCAAGAGACGGGCGCCCCCATAGCGACGGCCGAGCCCACGACTGAAAAACAGGCCAATTGAGAGGTTGAAACCGGCCATCTCATCCAGGTGTTAGCTGCGGTGACAAGCGCGGCGGTGAACATCATGGTCATGGCTCCCAGCGGAGTCATGTCCGTGCCCTTGATAATGCCCGTTCCGACCGTTTCAACCACGTTGTGGCTCTCAAAGGTGGCGCCGAGCAAGGCAAAAAATGCGACCAGAATAGTTGCAGTTATGGGGTTCTTGACGATCCCCGACCCGTACGCCATGCCCATCGTGGCCCTCGTGTAATGAGAGCCGATAGTCCAGCCGAAAAAGAGGCCGGAAGCGACCATAGCGATGGTGAGTATATCCATGGTGAAGCCCTCCTGAGTCACCTTGACATGTAACCTAGGTTACACATCCTCACCGAGCATGTCAAGGCATAATGTAACCTAAGTTACACCATCCTTCATGGACTCGCAGGACCTCCACGGAAAGACGCACCCGTCCGTCGCCAAAAGCATACGGTCTTGCTCTGGGGCTGACGACTATTTCACCACCAGCACAGTGCATGGAACCAACCGCACCAGGTTCTGACACGTGCTCCCCATGACTCTCTCATAAATGGCTGAATGTCCCATGAAGCCAATGGCCAAGAGGTCGTATCCTCCTTCGCTGACGAATTCCACGATAGTTTTGACTTCGTGGCCCACGATCACATGCGGGACTAATGTCACTCCACGATCGTGAGCCATCTTCTCAGCATGTGCGATTGCCGCGCCGAACCTGGTATCCGCGGCCTCTTTTTCCTCGACAACCTCACCGATGGTTCCAGGAAATCGAGGCACTTCTTCCACAGATATGGTGTGCAGTTCCGTATCGGCGAGAGACGCGAGAACCAGCGCTTCTTCAAGCGCTTTGAAGGATCCTTTGGATCCATCCAGCCCCACGAGTATCTTCTTCAGCATCTTCAGACTCCTCCGCAAGGAGATTCAATGTGTAATGACGGACCAAGCACGCTTATTTCTGCCAGTTTCCGTTGAGGTCCTTGTGTGTGGGTTGATATAACCACTGTGCGATGAGCGTGGGAACCACAGCGCTCGCGATGACCACGGTCACCAGGATTGTGTACTGTTCCTGGGTAATCATTCCACGAGTGTACCCGAAGAGCGCGGATATGCTCCCGAACGTCAAGCCCGTGCTCATCAGGAGCGTTGTATACGAGCTTGTCCGCGTGGAAAACCCGAATAGTTTGGACAGTGGATAAACCCCGACAAATTTGGCCGCGACCTTCACCGCGAGCAAGACACCAATGAGCCCTATGCCGGTCCCAATAGCCGGTATCGACACGATGGTTCCAGCCTTGAGGAAATAGAACGGCGTGAGAAGCGCGAACGTTGCAGTGCGGAGATGCCTCACCATCTGTCGGTTTTCCTGGAAAAGACCCGCGCAAACGATACCCAACAGATACGCCGGAAGGACCGCCTCACTGTTTGCGGTGGTCGCGAGCCAGCCCAAGCCGAAGAGCATGAAGAAAAGGAGCTTTATCTCGGGCTCGCTCACGTGTCCGTTAAAGGTGGCAAAGAACCATCGAGTAAAGCGTGGCGTTATCATGAGCGCCAAACACGTGACAACAGCAAAGAAAATCAACCAGATGCTGTAGTTGGCAAAGAGTATCCCCAAGGCGACGACAGTGCCCAGATCCGTCACGAAACACGCGGCCAAAATGACCTTACCCAGGTCTGTCTTGTTCAAGCGTGTCTCGATCATAACGGCGTAAACGACCGCCACCGATGTGGTGGAAAGAGCAATCCCGCAGATCTTGGAGGCTTCCGAAGTCCATCCCGCGACATAATATGCGTAGGCCATTGCTCCCAAGAACGGCAGCAAGAAGCTGAGAACACCTATCCCTATGCTTTCCTTGCCATACTTGCGAAGGACTTCCGGCTCGATTTCAGCGCCGGCCAAGAACGTGAGCAGGATCGCTCCGAAGCCGGCCAGAAAGCCGATCCACTCAGGTTGCGGGTCCAAGAGAAGATAATTGCCCCCTATAACACCGACACAAATTTCAATCAGGGCGACGGATATGGCTGTGCGTATGGAGATCAGGCTTGCGACAAGCGCCATGCCGATCCACACCGTCGCTACGAACCAAGTATGATCCATTATCTCGTATTTCCTCCAGACCGGAATTGGGAGTAGCCGCTCACGGGGCGTTTCTCCCGCCGGCGATCGAGTCTATCCGGTGCAGTCGCTCAATCAATATTGCCACACGTGGGTCCAAGAATTCGGACAGTCCGGGAGCGATCTCTCCGTAACGTCGAAGATGCTTGGGCTGAAGCTCCACGAGAGAAATCCACGCGACGGTGCACGATGTGGAAATCAACTTCAACACGCTGCGTTCCAGGCGCTCCAAGTGTAAGGTGTCCCGGAGCTCGAACAGCACCTCTCTCATTTGAGCGACTTCTTCCAAGATCGCTTGGCGTTGAGCCTGAGAAAGGGTGTTCTTGACCTCGTATAGCGCGGAACACACCTCTTCACCCTTTCCCCATTGTTCGAACTCGGAAAGGGCTCTATCCAGCAGCGACAAACTCGTGGAAATTCCACGAATGAGGCTCTCGTTCATGAATGCCTGGTCCTTGCGAGGCCGACCGGACTAGTGTGCCCCAAGATGGAGAGCAGAACCGACCATCCGCTGCACCAGCCGACAGCGCTCACGATGGCGGCCATGTCCTCGGTCGTCTGGCTATCGCGAAATTCAAACTGGAAGGAACGCGCACACTTCACTATCTGCTGAGTAATGGAGGCGACCATAGCCTGATGGAAATCGATGTCGGCGATCGTGCCGGATCGTTCTTCTTCGACCAGGTGCCGGCGGCATCTCACCTTAGAGCTGGTTCCCGCGCACTTTCCACAAACCGCTTTCCACCAATACTGCTGAGTGGTTCGAGCAAATTTCACCAGATTTACGAGGTCCCGGCCTTGCCGAACCCTGTCTTCGTTCACAAAGCCCGCGCTGTCAGCGTCGTACCCCTCCTCGCACATGAGGCAGGGTCCCTTCTGCCAAAGTCGTCTCCTGAGTCTCCGGGAGCGTGCCGGGCCTTCCACCTCGAAAGCGGCAGACGCCAACCCCATAAGATCTTCGTACAAAACCGCCGGACCATGCATGTAACTGCTACGAAAAGCCGCTTCGACCACCATCCATCCCCATGCATGTCTCTCGCAAAGGCCCCAAGCTTGGCGTAGACGATCCCTCGTAAACGGGTTCATGATGCTTCCCTGGATGAACCACCACAAAAAGGCGATCTCTCCCGGGGAAAGCTTGAACGGCTCCTCTTGTGCCGACGACGAAATGACGGCTGCTGTTCTGACGTTCACAACGTCTCTTGTTCCTCGGACCGTCATGTTGCCTCGTGAATCTCCTGAGCAATTGCCGCAAGCTCTGTGGCAGCCCCCTCGAACCGAACCACATCGTCCACGATGGCTTCTGAGTGTTCCTTGCGCTTCGTGTACGCCGCCTGGATCGCTCCATGAGTTGCTGATATTGTCTCCTCGAAGCGTTGATCCAGAATCGTGCCGAAGCGGTGAAACGCGTCATTGAGATTTTGGAGCGTGGCCCATCGCAGGTTCTCGACGTTATGCCGCACCAGAGCTTCAATCTGGCGCGAAAGTCGTTTCTTAAGCCGGCCTTTTCGAAGTGACGCGGGGAGGAGCTTGTCCAGCGCCTCCTCCGGGATCACGATCGGGAGAGTGGGTACTCGCTTACGCAAGACCCAGTAAGGCCGCCGTTTGATTTCAAAGGCTTCGGCGCTTTCCGGCGCGTGATATGGAATATCGAACAGCTCCGCGGCAGCCTTTCGAATATTCTTGATCAGTTCGTCGGCCCTTTCTTGATGTGGCTTGAGAGTTTCAGTCACGTGCCGACCAAAACCTGTTGAGACACCTTCTGCGGAACTCTGAAAGAACGATGTTACTTCTTCCGCCAGTGCATCAAGAACCGACGCTTCTTGGAACTCACCGTCTTCCATAGCGGAAAATGAGGCTTCAACGACCTGTTCAAGATGTGAGATGGACTTCTCGCGCAAAGCTTCTGCCGCTTCTTCCAGCCGTACGAGCGTGCGCTTTCTGTCGCCCGTAAGCAAATCCTGAGCTGTTACGCGCTGCTGCTCAGCGTTTTTCAGTTCCTTTTCGAATACCTTCAATCTTTCTTCGAGATCGTGCAGGGGAATCTGAAGTGATCGGATGCTGAGACGTAAGCGCATGACCACTTCTTCCAACACGTCGCTCACTTTCTTCCCTAGAGCTTCACGCAAAGCCCTGGTCTTCTCCGAAACGAGAAAGCCCATCAAGTGGTCTTCAACACCTTCTAGACCGCTCTGCGCCCAAAGGTTTTGATCGTCGAAAAGCTTTGCGTCGAGCGCTCGTCGCGCGGAGACACAGAAGATGGGGTGCTGATCGCCGCCCTGAGTCTTCTCAGCGAGAACTTTCCTGAAGAAGCCAAGAGCGGCTTCCTTTTCTTGTTCGTTGAGGTAATCCATCTTATTGAAGATGAAAAAGAGACGAGAAACTCTTTGCTGCACCTCATTCAAGAATCGGGCCTCCACCTCGGTGAGGGGAGGATCGGCCGACACGACAAACAACGCTGCGTCGCATTGGGGCAAGAAATTGAGCGTGGCCTCGGTATTGTGCGTAAACGTGGACCCGATGCCCGGGGTATCGATCAGAACCACGCCGTGTTGGAGTATGTCCGCCGGATGCTGGACCTCTACTTGCAGAACTCCGAGGCAGTTTCTTGGGTTGCCTTCCTCTGTAACAAATCCTTGTAGAACGCTCATGAGCTCGTCCAGCGATTTCCCAGAGAACTCCTTGGCAGGTCTCTCGTCCTGAAAACGGACTCGCACGTGCAGTTTAGGTCCGTATTCAAGGAAAGTCGGTATCGCGGTCAAGGGCACTACCGAAGTGGGCAAGAGCGGTTGTCCCAGGAAAGAGTTAAGTAGTGTACTTTTCCCCCGCTTGAATTGTCCTAAAACGGCAAGGTGAAACCGTCCCTCTTCCATTCGAGTGCGAAGAGCCAGGAGCTTTTCGCAGTCCAAGGAGAACTCTGTTCCCAGATCCTGTGCTTTTTTCACCCCTTGCCCGAGGAGGAGCTGGAAATCTATTGAAGATCTCGAAACTTGCGGCGACAGGCCTATTAAGGTTCTTCGGTCGGAATGCTCTATGGTTGGAGTGGTCACGATCGATCCTCACAACGCGTCAGAGCGCAAGACATGACGCGCGGACGTGCCAAAAACAAAAAAAGCCCACCATACGGTGGGCCGTTTTCACGCCGGACTCCCACCGTAGGATCTCCACGGCAGGAGTCATCAGCCGGTCAGGCAGTTTTGTGCGGGGGACTCCATCCCCTGTGTTCTGAGGCTAGATTACAATTTCTTGGTCACGAAAGTCAAGCTTGATCTGGATCTTCTGGCCGGCTTTCCGGCTCAAGAATTGTGTCTTAGCGGTTTTCGCTACTTGTTTCCGAAGAATGTCCCGAACCGAACGAATGGCGCGCATGAGTCGGTGGCTCATATCCGGGCCTGGTATGCTCCGCGATCACATCAATCGAGATGCCGCCACGGGGATTCATGCGTCCCAGGACCCGTGCCCACTTCGGTTCACATGCCTTAACCAGGTCGTCGAGGATACGGTTGGTGATCTCTTCGTGGAACATCCCGGTGTTGCGGAAGGAGAAGAGATATAGCTTCAACGACTTGGACTCCAGGCACTTCCGGTCCGGCGCATACGTAATGGTGATCCTGGCGAAGTCGGGCTGCCCGGTGATAGGGCACACGCTGGTGAATTCGGGGCAGTGGAATTCAACCACGTAATCTCTGGCCGTATACTTGTTGGGAAAAGTCTCCAGAACAGCCTTTTCAGGGGTGTCGGGATATACGGTCGTGCTCCGCTTGAGAAGTGTGATTCCCGGCATTTCTTGATCGGACATGATCGTATCCCATTCGGTGGATCGCGAAGCTTACGCGAGTAACGGAGATCCTGTTCAGGGTCAAACGCCTAAGTTGTTATAACTAGACTTGCGGACCATTCCAGGCGCCGGGGTTCTCGCCGTTCGTTCCGGCCCGGGCCTTGGGCAGCCTGAAACTAATCCGAAAACCCCGTTCGTCCGCGGGTTCTATCCATATCCGGCCACTATGGCTTTCCACGATACATTTCGAAATAAAGAGCCCAAGACCCGTGCCCGGCGCAGACCCTGCGCGAGGAACCCGAAAGAAGCGACGAAAGACCTTTTCCTGGTATTGAGGCGGAATCCCGACGCCGTTATCGGCAATGCACGCGATAACGAAATCTGGTTCGTCTTCAACTCTGACCATGATGCAGGGATCGGGCACTTTACCCATGTGCACGATTGCGTTATTGATCAAGTTGTCAAGCACCTGTGTAATCCGGCGCCGATCCCCGACGATTCGCGCGGGCGTGTCCCCGAGGTCCAATTCAAGCCTGATCCCTTTCTCTTCGACCAACGGACGGTATCTGTCGGTCACTTCTTTCACGGTGAGATCGAGTTGGATCGGATTCCACTCAAGCGGCAGGTTTTCATGCTCCAGGTATCCCGATATGTCATGGAGAAAGTCCTGGATAGTGTTCGATGCGCTTGAAAGATGGTGCAGAATCTGATCGATTCGCGGATCGGTGGGTATGTGGACCCAAGTCCTCTTGAGCATCCTTACAAACCCGTCCACGGCAAGCGCGGGAGATTTCAGGTCATGAGCCACCATCTGGATGAACGCTTCCAGTTCGGCTATTTTCTCGTTGGAACGGGTGACGGCCGCACAAACCCGTTGATATGCGGTCCGCCACTTCACCAAGTTCCTGATTTTCCATTTGAGGACATCAAGATTAAGGGTTCTGGCCATGCAATCGGCCGCGCCCAGTTCCAATGCCCGCACCTGAATCTCTTCGTCGTCCGCCAGCATAAGCAACGGGACGGCAAGTAGATGAGATTCTCGCTTCAACAGCCGACACAACTCAAGCGCTTGGTCCCCCAACACGTCCACGACGATCAAATCAGGACAGGAAGCGACAGCCCATCCCCCCGTGTCCCCGTGAGCGATCCGTACGCTGACATCGTATTCCACGCCTAGGGCCTGCTCCAGGAATGCCAGCCGCCGCGCCTCATCGCCGAAGATAAGTATTTTTCCCGAGTTGGGCGCCGTCTCTGCCATTTTGTATCAACTTTATGATGATATTAGGGCTGCCTCCCAAACCGTGCGCTTCACGTCGCGGCGCGCGAGGAGACCTTATAGCACTACCTTATCCGAGGATGCCATGTGTCTGCAAGTCCTTATAGGTTTGCCCCACCGGAGCGGCGCAAATGATCCAATGCCAAGAGCCTCGGGACCTGACCGCCGTCGGCGCCTTTCAAGGCCGTCTGATCGAGGGTCTTGACACACGGACGCTTGTGCAATAAACGTCAATAATTAAGCCCTGCCGCGAAATGGAAGCGCGAAGCGGGAGACGGGCTGCGACAATCGGAGAAAGCCCTGGGGAAATCGTGAAGGACAAGATCAAACTTGACTATAAGAGATTCATGCGCAGGCCGGGGTCGCCGGCGCGCAAGGCAGACTTTGGCGATGCCACGACAGCCGCCGCGGCCGAAGACGTGCCCTGGGCCGAAATTCTGCCGCAAGAAGATCAGGCCAATGATCTGCGAGAGCCTCAGAGCGAGTATTCTCGAGTGGCATGGGAAGACCTTTATGGTGAGTCACTGGCGGAGATTGAACCAATCGCCGCTACTCCGGCCGCGCTTGACCCTCCTCCCCTCCCTTTCCTGCTTGCGGCCGCCTGGATGCTCTTCGCGCTCCTTGCCATATAGCGTACGTCGTTTGGCCCGCGTCGCCGGCCGCGAAGATCGGACGAAGCTGCGGTCGCAACGGCGTTTTCTTGACAGACAGGCCCGTTCTTGGTAAGAATCAACCGGTTCCGCCTTTGTCAGTTGGGCCGACGGACTCATGATCCAACGTGGGGGAGCGTCACGGGACATAGTATTGTTTCGCGCAGCGGCGAAGACCCGCGTTCTTGCCTGGGCGCACGACGGGAAACCGGGTTCCCTGACTTGGCGGCCAGAGACGCTCCGACCTCAGGCGCCCACAGGGCGGAAGCGCCAATCTCGGCATCCAAATGCCGGTTTCCGCGACTCAAACCGCGTTTCCGGACGTAACAACATCATTTCTATTGTTTCACAGAGGCCCGATATGCTTGCAACACACTTAGCTACAAGGAGGTAGGCAGCGTGAAGGTCTTGGTGCTGGACAACATTTCTGAGGTTGGGGTGAAGATTCTGCGCGAGGCCAAAGGGATTGACGTTGACGTCAAGTCCGGTCTGAGTCCCGACGAGCTGAAGTCGATTGTAGGACAATATCAAGGCGTTGCCATCAGAGGCGCAAGCAAAATCACCGCTGATGTCATAGCTGCGGGTGAGAACCTCCGAGTCGTCGGGCGAGCTGGGACCGGGCTGGACAATGTGGATATCCCCGTGGCGACGAAACGGGGCATCGTGGTGATGAACACCCCGGGTGGAAACTCAGTAACCACAGCGGAACACACTCTCTCCATGATGATGGCGCTCAGCCGCAATATCCCTCAGGCCAGCGCTTCCATGAAGTCCGGCAAATGGGAGAAGAAGAAGTTCGGAGGGGCCGAGGTATACAACAAGACCCTCGGAGTGGTGGGTCTGGGAAAAATCGGCTCCATAGTGGCGGATAGGGCCGCAGGGCTGGGTATGCACGTGGTGGCGTACGACCCGGTGTTGTCTGAGGACCAGGCCAGACAGATGGGCGTGCGGCTGGTCTCCCTTGATGAACTCTTCCAAGAAGCGGATTTCATCACGCTGCACGTGCCGCTCACCGACGACACAAGAGGACTGATTAACGCCAAGAATATAGCCAAGATGAAGAATGGGGTGCGTATCATCAACTGCTCACGGGGGCCGGTAGTGAACGAGGAAGACCTGGCCGGCGCTGTGGAATCAGGCAAGGTGGCGGGAGTCGCGTTGGACGTGTACCCCGTGGAACCTCCCGAGAATCGCCGCCTCATCGACATGGACAAGGTGATCTGCACTCCTCATCTAGGAGCGTCCACGAAAGAGGCCCAGGAAAACGTTGCGGTGGCTGTGGCCACTCAGATACGAGATTTTCTGCTGTACGGGACGGTGGTCAATGCCGTCAACGCTCCCGCTGTGTCGGGGGAAGCCCTCCTGGTCTTGCGTCCATTCATCGACCTCTCCGAGAGGCTCGGGCTCTTCTTAGGCCAGATCATCCGCAGCGGCATCAAGAGCGTGCGTGCGGAATTCTGCGGCGCAGTGAGTGAGATGGACGTCAAGCCCATGACCACCGCTTTTCTGACCGGGCTCCTCACGCCCTCAATGAAGGACGACGTCAACCAGGTCAATGCCCCCGTTGTTGCGACCGAACGAGGAATAGTGGTTTCTGAGACCCGCGTGAGCAAAGCGGAGAATTTCCTTTCGCTCCTGAGGTTTCTCGTGGTCACGGAGAATCGGGAGCACGCGGTCGAGGGCACGCTCTTCGGTCGGACTGAGCCTCGAATGGTGCGGTACGGGCGTTTCTCCGGAGAATTCGACCTTTCGGGCAACCTCCTCCTCATAAGCGCCACGGATAGGCCCGGAGTGATCGGCGGGATCGGCGCGGCTTTGGGCGCGCGCCACATAAACATCTCCCACTTCCAGTTTGCGCGACTGGAGGAGGGAGGAGAGGCGCTTCTCTTTCTGAACACGGACTCCAGGGCGGACGATGCCTCGCTGGAGACTCTCAGGGCGCTGGAGAACGTCAAGTCAGTCCAGCGGCTTACCATCTAATGACGATTCATGCTGAACATAAAGGACTTGTCACGTCCTGAGCTGCCCAAACAGGACAACTACCAACAAGCGCTTGAGATTGGTCTGGAGGTGTTCCAGCGCAAGGACCCGGCGCGTGTGGCCAAGCTGGCCGGCGCCAGGCGCGAGGGTCGCTCGGTGTTTGTACCCCATCTGGAGCGAGAAATCATTCTCGATCTGGACTCGCTCCGCTTCAGTGTCAGCTCGACCGGAGAAGAAGCCGCCATATGGCTGGCAATCTTGGCGATCCATTACCTGAACAACGCGGAAGGAAAAATCCCCACCGGAAAGTTGAAGCACTTCAGAGAGTTCAAAGAAGGGCATTTCTATGAACCTGCGTTCAATCGCAGGACCAAAGAGATCCTCATCAGTGTTTTCGGCCAAGAACCGGCCCCCATGATCGAAGCCGGCCGCAAACTCGGCGGCAAGATCCTGAACCGGGGAGACGCTTCGGTCGAGCTGGCGTACTTCCCATACGTGCCTATCACGTGCATGGTGTGGAAAGGGGACGAGGAGTTTCCCGCGGAAGCGACGGTTCTGTTTGACGAAACAGCCGACCTCTATTTCAGCGCAGAGGACATGGCGGTGGCAGGACAAATGGCCGTGTTGGAACTGCTGAGGGCCGCTAGGGAGTGAAAATCTTTACAGCCGTGGAATAAGACGGAACCGATCTTACCCTCCCCTATCCCCTCCCATCAAGGGAGGGGGAGTCATTCCCCTCGCCGGGCGGAGAGGGGAGAGTGAGGGGGAGGCCGGCTTTTTGCAAGGGCGCAAATCTCAGTGCAGATTCCTATCAAAGTCGTCGGGATGAGCACCGCTGTTCGGGTTTACGTATGGGGTGGTTTCGAGGGGAGATGAGTCTCTCCTCCAAATTATTGCGCAACGATGCGCTCTTGCTGCCAGTCTCCGAGGCGAAGCCACGGAGTGCTTGCCGAAGCCGAGGACTTTCTTGATTCATTGTGGCTCTCTGGGTATGGTAGTTGCCCAGCGCTTTCTTTTCCGGGATGTCGTGAGCAAATTAATGGCTGCGAAAGAGTAGAATTCTGAGCGAGGCGCACGATGAAGATAGCGGTATCCGGAAAAGGCGGCGTGGGGAAGACAACGTTGGCGAGCCTTCTTGCCAGGTACTGGGCGAGGAAGGGCTATCGCGTCCTGGCGGTGGATGCGGACCCGGACGCGAACCTCGGTTCCGCGTTGGGGATAGACACCACGGGCATCGTGCCTATTGCCAAGATGGAAGAGCTCATCGCGGAGAGAACCGGCGCGAAGCCGGGAACTGTGGGCGGGTTCTTCAAGATGAATCCCAAGGTGGATGACTTGCCCGAAGCGCTGGGCCGGGACAAAGACGGCGTTCGGGTGCTCGTCATGGGCACGATCAAGAAGGGCGGCGGAGGCTGCGTTTGTCCCGAGAGCGTAATGCTCAAGGCGTTGATCACGCACCTGGTCCTCTATCACAAGGATCTGGTAATCCTGGACATGGAAGCCGGGATCGAGCACCTCGGTCGCGGCACCGCGCAAGGAGTCGACCGGCTCATCATCGTGGTGGAACCCGGTCGCCGGAGCATTGAAACCGCGGCCAAAGTGAAGCAACTCACCCAGGATATCGGGCTGAGCAAGGTGGTCGCGGTCGCGAGCAAGGTTCGCAATGAAAGAGAAGAGGCGTTCCTCCAGACGAATCTGGACGGGATTCGCCTGATCGGAACGCTGCCTTTTTCCGAAGAGATCGCGAGCGCGGACCTGGAAAGTCGGCCCCCTAATTTGGACGATCCGGTGATATTTTCGGCAGTAGAAAAGATCGCTTCTCGGCTGGAAGCCGAAGCGTAGTCCTATGAAAGTCGCCGGCATGAGGTACCCGTGCTCGGGTTCACGTATGGGGTGGTTTGGAGGGGAGATGAGTCTCCCCTCCAAATGATTGCGCAGCGATGCGCTCTTGCTGCCTATCTCCGAGGCGAAGCCCCGGAGTGGTCGCCGGAGCCGAGGGCTTTCATAATTCGTTGTAGCTCTCTAACTACGGGAGTTAGTGTGAACTGCTTTTCCGGGCTCTTTGCGGAGTCCTGAACGTTTTCGATCGTTTATCACAAGGAGGTATGCATGGCAGCCAAGATCATTAGCGGAAACGAGGTATCTCAGCAACTCAAGGACGAAATGAAAGAGGAAGTGGCTCAAATGAAGGCCAAGGGCATGGCGCCCTGCCTGGCCGTCATCCTGGTGGGTGAGGACCCGGCTTCCAAGGTCTATGTGAGCAACAAGAAGAAAGCGTGCGAATACATCGGGATCAGGTCCTTAGAGACCGTGCTTCCCAAGGACGCGACCACCGAGCAGCTTCTGGACGTTATCGACGGGTATAACAAGGATAAGTCGGTCCACGGAATACTCTGTCAGCTCCCACTACCCAAGCACATCCCTGAAACCAAGATCCTGCGGGCCATATTGCCTGAGAAGGACGTGGACTGCTTTCATCCGTTTAACGTCGGTTTGATCAGCATCGGCGAGGTCAGATTTCTCCCCTGCACTCCCGCAGGCGTGATCGAGCTGATAAAACGCGGCGGATTCGAAACCGGGGGTAAGGATGTGGCGATCTTAGGCCGCAGCAATATCGTAGGTCGGCCTTTGTCAAACATGCTCGATCAGAGAAACATGAACGCAACCGTGATCATGTGCCACACCAAGACAAAGAACCTGAAAGAGAAATGCCTTTCCGCGGACATCATCATCGCGGCCATCGGCGTGCCTGAATTTCTCAAGGGCGACATGGTGAAGGAAGGCGTGGTGGTGATCGACGTTGGTATCAACCGCGTGGATGCGCCCGGCACCGAAAGAGGCTGGAAACTGGTCGGTGACGTGGAATACGACGCGGTCAAGGAAAGGGCCGCGGCCATCACTCCGGTCCCGGGCGGCGTGGGCCCCATGACCATCGCTATGCTCATGAAGAATACCCTCACCGCAGCTTACGAGCAATACGGAAAGTAAAGCGATTTTGCTCGCGGAAACCATACCCCGGGGGAATGCCTCGTAGGCGGGGCTTTTCCCCGGGGCCTCTCGAAAGGCCGTCCGACGTTGTCGCCGCCCACCTCCTCAGACAGGCGGGACGCCTATCCCACCAGTCCATCGCGCGTCCGGCACGTAACCGAGCCGATTCATCCGGCCAGGATTCTTGCGACAGGCACAGCGACATGACGATTGCTCATGCATCAAGGGAACTGAGGGAGCACGCTCAAGATACCGCGGGCGCGCTGGACGTCTTTTCCGATCTGCGCGACCAGTTGGTCAGGCCCGGTGAATGCCATTTCAGCCCTGAGCCGGTCCACCAGGTACACCTTGATGGTTTCGCCGTACAGATCGTCGTTGAAGTCTAGGATGTGTACCTCATAGGAGACCCGCCGGCCTTTGAAGGTAGGATTGCGGCCAATGTTCATGACTGCGGTGCGGGTTTGCCCGCGAATCTTGCAGTAAGCCGCGTACACGCCCTGAGGCGGCACGAGCTTCTCTTCTGGCCGAATATTGGCCGTGGGAAACCCCAGAGCTTTGCCTCGATGATGCCCGTGGATCACTTTGCCTTCGACGGTAAACTCTCGACCCAGGAGGACGTTCGCTTCCCGGATTTCGCCTCGCAGGAGATGCTCTCTGATTCTGCTTGACGAGACCCTCTTGTCACCGATCACCATGCAGGGCGCCACATGAACCTTGAAACCCATTTCCGGCGCAAGCGCCTTGAGGGTTTCCGGAGTGCCTGCCCTACCCTTTCCGAATCGGTAGTTTTCGCCGATGAAGAGTTCCCGCACGCCCAGCTCCTCCACGAGGACGTTGCGGACGAACTCCTCGGCCGTCTGAGCTGCGAATTCGGGAGTAAACTCCGCGGTGACCAGGACATCCACGCCGAGATGCTCCAGGATTTCAGCTCGCTCATTGAAGGTGGTGATACGGGGTATCGCCGGCGCCTTGTTCAGCACCACGCGGGGGTGGGGATCGAAAGTATAGACCACGGAATCCCGCTTCCGAGCTCGCGCGGCCGCGACCGCGCGTTTCAGGATCTCCTGATGCCCCAGGTGCACGCCATCGAAGTTGCCCAAAGCCACGGATGGAGCATTGAACTTGTGATAGATCTTTTCTCGTACCCGAATAATTTCCATGTTGAAGGTGGTCAAGAAACCTGCCAATCCTACTTGTCCGTCTTTCCGGTAATTTCGCCGCTCAGGCCGCCGAGTTCCCCAGTTTCCGAAAAGATCGGCTTTTCAGATGTGGGAAACGCTTGCTCCTTCGCGGCTTTCAGAGAGTCGATCTCCGCGGACTTCTGTTCCAGATCCTGCCTGAGGTTCGCGTTCTCGGCATGAAGCTGTCGTATATCCTTATTCAGATTCTCCACCACCTGTTGATGTTCCTGGTCGGCCTTGAGCAGCCTTTTCCGTTCGGACAACCACTTGTAATGGGTGATGAAATCTCCAATCGCCGCAATGATGATCCCCAGTGAGACGCAGATGGTCACCAGCTCCCAGAAAGCCAGCGTCACGGGTTGGCTTAAACCGAAGTAGGTGATCTGCACCGTCACGTCCTTGTTCATCATGAACAGGGATATGATCAGCACAACCACAGCCAGTTCGATCAATCTCTTGATGAGTCTCATGTTCGCGCCTCGCGCTCGCTCGGTGGAAATAGACGTTGGAATCCCGCTCTCAACTTGCGGCTCGTTTCCAGAAAGTGCTCAGGAATGACCCTTACGTCCGCCAGCACGGGCATCACGTTGGTGTCCCCCCTCCACCGAGGCACCACGTGGTAGTGAAGGTGTTCCTCAATGCCCGCGCCCGCCTCGACGCCAAGATTCAAGCCTACGTTAAAGCCTTCCGCTTTCATGACTTCCCTAATTACCGTGATAGCCCGGCACACTTCCTGGATGAGCAGCGCATTCTCTTCCGCGCTCAGATCGCAAAGATCGGAAACATGACGGTAAGGACTCACGAGGAGATGGCCGTTGTTGTATGGATATTTATTCATCATGCCAAAGGCGCCCCGGGCCCGGTGCACGATCAGGTTCTTGTCGTCCTCCGCCGCGGCCGGCTTTGCGCAGAAGATGCACCCCGGCTCCTTCTTCTTTCCAACAACGTACTCGATGCGCCACGGCGCGTATAGTCGTTCCATTCCGCTTAACCATAAGAGAGAAATCAGAGGTGAAGGATGCTCAAGCAGCCGTTACGCTCGGCGGGGCGGCACCCCGTGCGGGTCACTGCCGCTCAACGGGAATGATGAGCGGCGCAATACTCCCGTCCTCGATTTCCAGCAGTCCCACGGTTCCTGCCGCGCCGAAACCCCGAACGGCCGCTGTCCCGGGATTGAACATCCGCACACCGTTCACCTTGCCCCAAAAAGGGGTATGGGTATGCCCATAAACGATCAGGTCAGGCTTCGGATCGTCAAATCGCATGACAAGCCGTTCTTCAAGGCCTTGCCTTGCGCCCCAACCGTGGATCAGCCCGATGCGCAACCCCGCCGCGCTGATGACTCTGGTTTGGGGGATCCAATCGGCAACCTCGAAATCGTCCATATTGCCGCAAACCGCCAGGACTCCCCTCTCTTCAATTCTCTCCAAGACACGCGCGGTCACAATGTCACCGGCATGCAAGATCATGTCGGCGTCGGCAAAGAGCTTGTCGAGTATGTGGTCCAGAGTCTTATCCGGGGATCGCAAATGGGTATCGGAAAGTACCCCGATCTTCATTTCACCTTCTTGTCACGCCTCTACCCTGCGGATGCGCCATTAACCGAACGGAGATGCAAATCGCCCCCCACGAGCAGCCTTTCCCCTGCGATAATCACTAAGCCCCCCACGGATTGGTAATTCGCGGCACGATCCAGCACCAATGAGGGCGACTCTCCTTTGCTCAGCCGCAGGCCGATGTCCCTGGCGAAGGCCGACGCCCAACACGCAGACCTCGATAGGATCGTCACCGAGTGTGGGCCTCTTTCAGGCACAAAGGTAGCGATCCCGTACGGGTTCTTGAACGCGGGGAGCGCCAGGACGATCTTATCATGGAGCGGTGAGCCCTGTGCGTATAGACGGACATCCAGAGGAATTGAACATCGAATAAATGTGTCCCCTCCGCTGGAGACCACCACCTCTTCCGATTCCGCCGCCAGATCGCGGCCGACCAGATCAGCCATTGCGCCGCTGACACAGGACATGGGGGCCACGCCGGTCGACTGGCTGGAAAGGTCGCTATACCGTACGATTTCCGGCGCGGAGCCGTAAATCTGGATGGGCGCAGGCGCTTCCCTGAACGCGGGATGCTGGCGCAGGTACTCCTCCAACTGATAACGGTAACGAAAGACCGAATCCTTTGCTTTGGCGCTCAGATCAGTAAGGGCCTGCACGTGCAGATTGGTCTCTCGAACCTCGACCGTGAAACTCACTGCCCGGTCGACTCGCAGGTTGTTGCGGTAGTTCTTTCTCTCATAAATGTCATAAATGGACGGCATCAGTTAGGTCCGCGCATTGGGTGAGAGACGTTTGTTGAATTCTATGGCTCACTTATCGATGATTATTCATCGCAGGCCGCGATGGTGTCAAGGACATTTTCTCCACTGTTACCATGTCTTTCCGCGCCCAGGCTTCCGCGGGCCAAGCGGAAGGGCGCTCTTGAAGCGACTTTGGCCCCTCTGACTCTTTTCATTCCGCGCGTTCCGATACTCGCCCTTGCATCACCATATCCAGATTGTATGCCCGGACCTGGCTGCGTGAACTAAGAAACGACAGCCAGTCGGTCTTCTGGCGCTCAAGGGTGATCAACCGGCGGCCGCTGAGACCGGGGAACTCGTCCACCGCAAAATCAGTGATCATTCCCTGGATTTTTGGAGTCTTCCACCTCTGCTCCAGAGCATCACCGTTCCATTCCAACCCGATGACCATTCCCTCTTCCAACATCTTCGTACGGCTCAGAAACCGGCCTGTCTTAGAGCTATGGCTGATCGCGAGGATCTGATACACTCCGTTCCGCTGCAAATCGAGCGCCATGATCCGAGGCCGCATGAATTCTCTCTCCTCGTTCTCGTCCCCCAGCGGTCTAATACGACTATCGACTTTGTCCTCCAGGCCGGTCATTCTGAGGACAACATCGGACCCGCCGTAGTACTCGGTCGATCGATAAAGTCTCTTGCCGTCGGGAGAATAAATGCGCAGCTTGTCCTCCCGATCGTACACGGCTATAAGCGGTTTTCGGTCCCCCCGAAAGTCGCCGATTGCAAAGCCGAAAATCGGTATCTTAAGCGGCACGCCGAATCGCTCCCGCACCACAAGTTCGTTCCCCTTATCCTCCAGCCGATAGATGGGACCGTGGTATATGACGTTCAATCCCCGTTGCTGACCCAGAAGTAGGGGGCCCCTGGTCGGGTAGAGGATTTCCCTCAGATAGTAGGGAAAACTGTCGATAACCGGCGTCAGTCGGTCTCTTCGGAACTCCAACACAAATGAGGTGATAGCCGCTCGATTCTGGGCCGTAACATAGATCCGGCATGGTCCCTTCTTGCTCGTCTGGACCACGTCCACACTCTTGAGTTCCAGCGCGGCAGGCGCGTACTGGGCGAGCAGCCTCAGTTGCTTTTCGGCAAAAGCGTAAAGATAAACAGTGGACGGATCGATGATCACCAGATTCTTGCCGCCGCTTCCAGTAACGTCTCCGACAGCCATGCCTATTCCCAGGAGGTTTAGGACTTCGCTTCTCCAAACATCATCCGACTGAGATCCCTTTCCTTGCGCCGCAGCCACTCCCCACGAAACGGGCGCCATAGCGTCAGTGACCGGCGATAACGGATCCGTTCCTTGAGTGTTTGAAGCCGCTTCTAACGCGGTACTCACACCCCCTCCCAAAAGGCTCAAGAGCGAGGAGAGAATCGCGACGCTCGCCCCTGCTGCTAATTTCCCGAAAACCGACATGGATTTGCTCAAAGAGGACACCCCGGCTCGTCAGGCTCGCACCTTCTTTATCAGGGTTTTGGTCATAAGAAAAGAGCTGCGACCATCCGGGCGCTCCTGAGGGGAGCGTGGAGGAAAACAGGCGGAATCGAAATCAAGGAGGAAACCAAGAAGCCCTATCAGATGAAGTACATATACCGATGATCCAGGTCCCTGGAAACCCCTTGCTTGCGCGCAATCGAACAAAGGTCAGCCAAGCTCACCGAATCGTAGTATTGAACCAGAATCTCTTGCGTCTGCCGCCACACGTGCCTCGTGATGCAAGACGGCAAGATCTCGCAGTGCGCCTTCTTCGCATCGTCAAAATTCAGACATTTCACAGGCACAATAGGCCCTTGAGCCGCCTTGATAATTTCACCCACGCTGATTTCAGTCGGGTCTTTGGCGAGCATGTAGCCGCCCCGGGGGCCTCTTCGGCTCTTGAGCAGACCCGCCTTGAGAAGCTTGTTAAATATCTGTTCAAGATAGCGCTGGGAGATCTTCTGTCGTCGAGCGATATCCTTGATCTGCGTCGGCTGCCCCCCGCCATGATAAGCTACGTCGAACAGCGCGCGCACCCCGTACCTACTCGTTGTAGTAATGCGCATCATAATCCCTGCAACGCGCGAAGCGTCATTAAAGCCGAATCCATTATGATTACTTTACCGATGATGTCAAGAAAATTGTACGGCAAAAACCCTGTATTTAGTCCGGCGTCATCACCGCCCGTTCCGCACCGGGACTTGACAGGAGCAAATCAGACATTAATTGAAAAGAGATATCGTCCGCGGGCTTACCTGGGGCCGACGGGGAACTCGACGCGGCGCCACGTCCGCCCGTGCCATGAGAAAGACTCCTCCTGGGCCGGCAGCGAAGTTTGCGATGCAGAGCGACCATACGGAGCGCCCTGAAAAAAGGCGAGAACGTTTGACACGGATTGCCGCACGTGTTAGAAAAGAAGACTTGACCGATTCACTGGAGTACGTCTCATGGGGAGCGTCGTTAAGAAGCGCAGAAAGAAAATGCGCAAACATAAGTACAAGAAGCTCAGAGCGCGGTTGCGCCACAAGAACAAGTAGGAAGGGCGCCTATGGTCCCGAGCGGTCTCTTTACTACCACCGATCTGGCGACCATCTTTCGAGCGGCATCCGTCGCTGAGAATCTAACAGGCGCGTTCTTTGATTTGGCGAACGACGAGTGGACCAGGAACCCGTACGGGGTATTCACGCGCAAAGAGGTGGATTCGACCTTGTACCGCGAGGACGCATTTGCGCAGGTGGTGCTGTGTTCGGCCCGGAGACCGGCCGCTGGTAAGGTTCCTCTGGAAGAAGGATTCGCCATTGTGCTTCAGGACCCTACCATCCTGCGGGCGCTCTTGCGCGCCGGGAGCCCCGATTTGTGGACTCTGATCCTTTTTGTTCTTACTCACGAATTGGTCCATATTGTTCGTTTCCGGAAGTTCAGGATAGATTGCCTGGCGCCTCACTCGGAAACCGAACGTGAGAAGGAAGAACAACTGGTGCACAGCCTCACCCGGAAAATTCTTGCGGGTGTGACAAATACCGATCTTCTCCTCAATAGGTACGAGTCCTATATGAACGCTGCGTGGAGTGTGGCCTAACGAGCGGAGGTGTTTCAGATGCCGATTTATGAATATTTCTGCCAGAGCTGCGGTTGCGAATTCGAGGAATGGCAGAAGATTACGGATCTTCCGGTGGACAAGTGCAGACGTTGCGGTGGGAAAGCTTCACGTCTCATATCGCGTTCTTCGTTTGTTCTCAAGGGCACGGGCTGGTACGTCACTGACTATGGACGGAAAGACTGTGGCGGGGGCAGGTCCGACTCGAAATGTCACAGCGGCTCGTGCGGTTCCGATTCCGAGAGCTGCGCGGCGTCAAAGGAAACCAAGAGTTCCGAATCTTCCGATTAGGCTCTGCCTTGGTGGATTTCGGGCCATCAACACTGGAAGGGCGCAGATGAAAATCAAGCGCATAGCCCACCTTGGAGTGGTGGTGAAAGACCTGGATGAGGCTCTTCGGTTCTTCACAGGGGGACTACCTCTGGAATTGACCCATACCGAAGATTATCAAGGGATGCGTATCGGCTTTATCCCCGTGGGGGATAGCTCAATCGAGCTGTTGCAGGACGTGTCCGGTTCGTCCGCGATTAAGAAATTTCTCGAAAAAAACGGCGAAGGGATTCACCATATCGCGTTCGAGGTAGACGACATTAGCCAGGCTGTGGTTGAACTCAAGGAGCGCGGAATCCGACTCATCGATGAAACTCCGCGTGAAGGGGCTCACGGCATGACGATTGCCTTCATGCATCCGAAAGGCACGCACGGCATTCTCATGGAGTTGGTGCAGCCGTCCAAGAAGGATACGCATTGACCGGCTGCGGAATAGCCGCGCCCGAGCGCCTCGCCCCATCGGTGGGCCGACCTAGAAATAAGCGCTCACTCGGCAAGCCTCGCTGCGGGTCTTCTACCAACGGGAGGCGCCTCACGGGGGCACGCGGATAGAGCCGGCCCGAGGGATTGTTTACGTTCCGTTCATTTCAGCATAATAAGCCAATGCTTTCAGGAGGTTGTGGATATGGCCGATGTAACCATGCCCATGAACGGGAAGGTTATCTCTATCAAGGTGCAGGTAGGACAGACCGTCGAGGAAGACCAAGAAGTTGTGATCATAGAAGCCATGAAAATGGAATTGCCGGTTGCTGCTCCCGAAGGGGGCGCAGTGAAGGAGATTCGGGCCAAAGAGGGCGAGTCATATCAGGCCGGCGACGTTCTGGTAGTGGTGGGTTGACACGGCTTCTTTCCCGAATGTGAATTTCAAGGACCGTTAAGGCGCCGCCCCGCTTTGCGACGAACGTTAGAGCGCCACCGCGCTCCGTAAACCACACGCAACCGGGCATGAGCTTCTTGCACCATCGGGGCGGTCCGTTTGAACTTGGGCAAGAGGACGCGGCCGTTCAGATTGTCGGTAGGTTCACGCGGGTTCTTCTTGTGTGACGCGAACCGCGGGGGAAAGTCCGCTCCCGCGAATATCACCTCCTCAGTTTGGCAGGACAAGAGCCCTTGACCATTTTGCCGCGACCGACGGATCTCCGGCCGCCCTGCGCACTCTCCTGTCCGACGAACGCCATGCCTGAACGGCCGGCGCCGGATCACCGGGTTCAGTTCAACCCTTATGGTCGACCGAGCCTCCCCCGGACGCTCAGCGCGTCTCGGGGCGGAGAGGCGGATTGGCGGGAGGTTGTACCGACGGAGTTCGACGCGGGACGCGGCCGCAGCAACCAGGAGATCATTTCATGCCTGACCTGTTCGATAGGACTTGGATCAAGTCGTTGGAGCTGGCGAACCGTACGGTGAGATCCGCCACGTGGAGCGGAGTGGGAGACGAGCGAGGATACGTCACCGACCTCGCGGTCAGTTTTTATTCCGAACTGGGTCGTGGGGGCATAGGTCTGATAGTGACGGGTTATCAATTCGTGATGACCAATGGGCAGCAGTTAGTCTACATGGTGGGCAACTACGAGGATGCCCAGGTGGAAGGCTTGCGCAGATTGGCCGCGGCTGTGCACGAACAAGGCGGGAAGATCGTTCCGCAGATCGTTCACTGCGGGACGCGGGCGAACCCGACGTTTTTTCGAGAAGGGGATGAACTTTGGGGGCCTTCCGCGATCCCCGATCCCGCGACCGGCAGTACGCCACATGAGGTCTCTCGGGAAGAAATCACTCGACTGGTTGAGGCTTATGCCGCGGCAGCGCGGCGATCCCAGGAAGCAGGATTCGACGGCGTCCAGCTCCATGGGGCGCACGCGTACGGCATCAATCAGTTCATTTCCGGGGCCTGGAATCAACGAGGAGACGCGTACGGCGGAAGCGTCAAGAAGCGCTACCGCGTTCTCGGAGAAGTTCTGGAAGCGGTGCGAGGCGCGGTGGGGGAAGACTTCCCCGTGTTGATCAAACTCAGCGCGCTGGACTTCCTTGATGGCGGCCTGATTCCCGAAGAGGCGGCTCAAATCGCTCGATGGCTCGAAGAAGATGGTATTGACGCTATCGAGGTGAGCGCGGGGAGCGCAACCTCGCGAGGGGACACATCCCCTTCTCGGAAAAGGATAGCCAAAGAAGAGGATGAGGCGTATCTGGTCGACCTCGCGGCGATCGTCAAACGCGCGCTGAAGACCCCGGTAATAACGGTGGGAGGTATCCGTTCCCCCAAGAAGATAAACAGCCTTCTTGCCGATGGAAAGGCGGACTACGCGGCCTTGTCACGGCCTTTCATCCGTGAGCCGCACTTGGTCAATCGATGGAAAACCGGTGATACGGCCAGGGCTACCTGTATATCGTGCAATGGTTGCTTTGAAACGGGCCTGCAAGGGCTCGGTATTTCGTGCAAGGTCGAGCGGGAACTCAGAGCAAAGAACGAAGACAAGGACTAGTTATCCGACGCTACAAAGGTCGTTTCCCGAGCACGCGGCTCGCATTGTTGATTCGGTCTACGTGCGCGCGCTGAGTTACGCGGAGCGGGAGACTCCCTCCGAACATGTCGTTGCGAGTCCCGCGAGACGCGGGACGAAGCAATCTCGTTTATGGTAGGACGGGCATCTTGCCCGTCATTCCGGCAGACAGGCGAGACGCCTGTCCCACCGACGAAGATTGCTTCGTCCCCCGGTTCAGGTCCGGGGTCCTCGCAATGACATGGTTGAGGCAATTGCTCCCATAACACCGATCGGTCATGCTCAGGTCATTCATGGAGGCAGGCCATGTCTGATGATTTCAAGGAGAAGGCGCAGCGCTGGGAAGCGGATATCGAGGCAAAACTCTCCAAGAGGCCTGAACGCCGCAGTAAGTTTACCACAGTCTCTCAACTGCCGATCAAACGTGTCTATTGGCCCTGGGACGCAGAGGGCTTCGATCCGAACAGGGATTTGGGGCTACCTGGTTCGTATCCCTTTACCAGAGGCGTCCAGCCGAACATGTACAGAGGACGCCTGTGGACCATGCGACAGTACGCGGGCTTCGGCAGCGCGGAGGAGACCAACAAGCGTTTCAAGTACCTTATCGAGCAAGGCCAGACTGGCTTATCCGTCGCCTTCGATCTCCCTACCCAGATCGGATACGATTCCGAGCACGAGCTGGCCGCGGGCGAAGTGGGTAAGGTGGGTGTGGCTATCGACTCGGTGGAGGATCTGAAGATCCTTTTTGATGGGATAGACCTGGCGTCGGTCAGCACCTCCATGACGATAAATTCACCGGCCGCGATCCTCCTGGCCATGTATATCGCTGTGGCCGAAGAGCAAGGCGCGGCCGCTGAAAAGCTTCGGGGCACCATCCAGAACGACATACTCAAGGAATATCCCGCGCGTGGGACCTACATCTTCCCTCCCGTTCCATCCATGCGGATCATCACGGACATCTTCGCCTTCTGCAATCAGCACGTGCCTGAATGGAACACTATCAGTATCAGCGGGTACCACATGCGTGAGGCAGGCAGCACCGCGGTGCAGGAAGTGGCCTTTACGCTCGCCAACGGCATCGCGTACGTTCAGGCTGCCATTGACGCAGGCCTCGACGTGAACAGCTTCGGCGAACGCCTGAGCTTCTTTTTCAACTCACACCAGGATTTCCTTGAAGAGGTCGCAAAATTCAGGGCCGCACGGAGACTGTGGGCTCGCATCATGAAAGAGCGATTCAAAGCAACCAACCCACGAGCCACCATGCTGCGATTCCACACTCAAACCGCCGGCTGCACCCTTACATTGCAGCAGCCGGTGAACAATGTGGTGAGAGTGGCGTTTCAGGCTATGGCAGCGGTCCTCGGGGGCACGCAGTCCTTGCACACCAATTCCTGGGACGAAGCTATGGCGCTGCCGTCTGAAGCCTCAGTTCAGGTCGCGCTGCGCACGCAGCAGATTGTGGCTTTTGAAACAGGCGCAGCGGATACGGTGGACCCTCTGGCCGGATCATACTATGTGGAAGCGCTCACCAATGAGATTGAACGCTTGGCCTCCGAATACATCGCGAAGATCGACGAAATGGGCGGCGCGGTAAGGGCCGTGGAGTGCGGATTTATCGAGCAGGAGATTCACGATTCCGCGTATCAGTTCCAAAGAGCTGTCGAGTCAGGCGATCAGGTCATTGTGGGCGTGAACAAGTTCCAGACGCAGGAGGAATTCAAGGCGAAACTCCTCCGGGTGGATCCTGCCATTCGCGAGCTTCAGTGCAAGCGCCTTGAAAAGATCCGAAGAGAAAGAGATTCCGCCGCAGTGGAACGAGCGCTCGCAGAGCTGAAAAAGGCCGCGGAGGGCACGGATAACGTGATGCCTCCCATCGTGGAAGCGGTTAAGAAGCGGGGTACCCTCGGCGAGATCTGCGACGTGCTCCGAAGCGTCTTTGGCCAATATACCCACGCATCACAGTGCTAGAGACCTGAACCGGTGGGGATCTCGATATGGCAGTTACACAGAATGCCCTTGAGGAAATGGTGCGAGTGATCGTTGAGATGTCGGACCCGGAGCAGATTGTTTTGTTTGGGTCTCGGGCAAGGGGAGAATTCCGTTCGGGCTCGGATGTTGACCTGTTGATCGTGGAATCCCAGCCGTTTGATGCAAAGAGGAGCCGCAAGAAAGAGATGGTGCGGCTTTGGCGTGCCCTTGCCTCTTTTCCTTTTGCTAAAGATATCCTGGTCTATAGTCGAGACGAGGTCGATCACTGGCGAGATTCTTTGAACAACGTGATTGCGAGGGCAATGAGAGAAGGCAAGGTGCTCTATGAGAGACCTGCGGCAAGCAGAAGCAGTGCTGGGAATGGCCTATAAGGATTTCAAAGCGCTGACAGGAATGATGGATACTGAGGTCTTTGATGAGGAAATATTCGGATTCCATGCCCAACAAGCAATTGAAAAGACCCTCAAAGCTTGGTTGGCTCTGCTCGGCAAAGAATACCCGTTAACTCATGACATAAGCGCTCTTCTGGATTTATTGAGAGCAAGCGGACAGGATATTGAAGATTATTGGGATCTGCTCGAATACAATGTTTATGCCGTAAGGTTTCGCTACGAATCGCTTCTCATTTATGACGAGCCTCTAGACAGGCGAGCTGCACTCGCATCAGTAGAGAAACTTCTACAAACTGTTAGGCGAATGTTGGACAAAGCCCTAGAGCAGTGATGTCAGCTTCCGCTGTCTAAGCCAAAAGGCGTCGGATAGCGTCCGGAATATGTGAGAGGTAGATGCGATCGTCTTTCAAAGGGGTCGCGCCTCAAAATATATCTTGTCTCGCAAGTACGGGCTGACTCCTCCGTCGGTGAGGACGTGGACCTTGCAGTTGAGCAATTCCTCCAATTCCTGCCACAGTCCGACCAGGTCAAGCAGGGTGCGGCCTGGATTCATCTCTACCAGAAGATCCAGATCGCTTGCAGCGGAAGCGTCTCATCGAGCCGCAGAGCCGAACACCCGCACATTGACCGCGCCGTGCTTGGCCGCCAATGCCACTATGAGGTCCCTTTTCTCGTGAAGAAGTCCGCTGACATTCATACCGTTCGCCGCCCACGGAAATACGTCTGCTCATTCAAGGAAAGGTCATTTCCTGGCGTTCACGATGACTGCTTCGCCTCGAACGCATTCTTCGCCGTTCGCGTATATTGAGCAAGACACGGTTCGGCTTCGGGCGCCTTTCTTGACCGCTTTGCTTCGCACGACCAATTCCGTGTTCATGGGAACAGCCTTGAGGAATTCGATGTTGAGGACCCTCGTCCATCCGGCGGGGAGCTCTTCAGGCGGCTGGGCAGGGTCCAGGTTGTGTTCTCGGCAGTCAGCCATGAACGCGGTCCAGGCCGAGTGACAGTCGATAAGCGCGGCAGCCACTCCTCCGTTGAGGTACCCCGGATACGAGCAATGGTGTTCCGCGGGCTGCCATCTCGCGACGAGCTCGTCGCCTTGTACAAAGCTCTTCAGTCTGAGCCCTCCGTGATTATCCGCGCCGCAGCCGAAACAGTGGCGGATCGGATTGCCCTGGTGGAGGAGGTCCTGAACCGCTTGTTCTCCTTGCATAGCTGAGCTCCCGCGTCAGTCAGGAAGCCCGGTTGAGCTTCTTGGCCTCGAAGTATCCCGAAGCCTCGTGAGGGAAAATCGCGTGGATGAGGATCTCCTCGTCGGTCATATTCGGGAATTTCTTCTGCAGTTCCGGCCACATGGGTGGGATCAATTCCGCGGGGCGCACAGTGGTGGGTTGTTCTCCTTTGAGCACCCGCCGTTGGAGCTCCTTGTTCACGGGCCCCGGGGTCTCGCCGTACATCCCTTTGAGCAGGTTGGCTGTGTGGTTCGCGATAATCGTGTATCGGCCCAACATCACATTGAACGTGGCCTGGGCAACCACAATCTGAGAAGTGGGAGTCACCAGGGGGATCCAACCGAGGTCCTCGCGCACTCGGGGGATCTCGTCGATGATCTCCTCGAGGCGATCCAGCGCGTTCTGGTCCCTGAGCTGACTGGTGAGGTTAGACATAACCCCGCCCGGTATCTGCGTGACGAGCATCCTGCAATCAACTCCGCTGTAGGGAGCTTCAAACTCCTTGTAAGCCATGCGAACGCTTTTCGCCTCCGCGGCTGCTTCGGTCAGTTTGTTCAGATCGCATCCCGTCTCGTACCCGAATTGATGGAACGCGAACACAAGGGATTCGGTGCAGGGATGCCCGGTGCCGCCGGCGAACGGACTCAGGACGGAATCAATCATGTCACAACCGGCCTCTACAGCCTTGAGCGCGGACATCATACCCATGCCGCAGTTGTCGTGAGTGTGGAGGTGAATGGGAACCTTCACGGCCTTCTTAAGGCTTGAAACCAGTTCAAACGCGGTGGCTGGATCGATCAGTCCGGCCATGTCCTTGATCGCGACCTGATCCACCCCTTTGTCTTCCAGTTCCCGTGCCTTGGAAACGAACTTCTCGATGGTGTGAACAGGACTGATGGTGTAGCAGACCGCGCCTTCCGAAATTTTGCCCGTCTCCTTGATTGCCTTGATGACGGTCTCGTGATTGCGGATGTCATCCAGCGCGTCGAAGATGCGGAAGACGTCTATGCCGTTACGCGCGGCCGCATGCACGAATTTGTAAACCACGTCGTCCGCGAAATTGCTGTACGCGACGAGGTTCTGCCCGCGGATGAGCATCATGCTCTTCACTCCCGGCATGGCCTCTTTGAGCTTACGAGCCCTTTCCCACGGGTCTTCACGCAGATATCGCACGCACACGTCAAAGGTGGCGCCGCCCCACGTCTCCGCGCCGTAAATGCCGGTGTCGGCCATTTTCCGGGCTACTCGGAGCAGGTCTTCCAGTTTGATGCGTGTCGCGACTTTGCTCTGGGAGCCGTCCCTCAACGTAATATCAAAAATTCTCACCTTCTTGGGCTGATCCGCAGCCATAATTGACCTCCAACGAAGCTTTTGGCATGGAGGCGCCCTTCGCGAGAGACCTTAAAGAGTATCCCGCAAACCGACGGCGCCGACCTCCTCGGGTTTACCATTTGCCGCGCAGCGAATAGGCAATGAGCGACTTGTAGAGTCTAGCCCGATTCCGGAGGCTTGGCAAGCATATAGACATCCTCCGGCCGTCCCGCGTCCAACACGAAGAGTTCTCTGACAAGGGCGATTTCATCCTCTTTGGTCACCACCCGTGCGTCCAGCCTGGCCGCTCGAAGCGCTTCAAGGATATTATGAAAGATAGGTCCTTGAGGGTAACCCAATGCGATCAGATCATCCCCGCGCAAGAGTGGTTTCACATGCCTTAATTTGGTGATGTACTCCGAAATCTGCCTCCTCGTCTCTTCACGGGAGGTCCTGGCCATCATGAACAGAAGCGCCTCCATGGAAAGGGGCTTCAGAAGACGAACGAGCTGACTGGGCTTGTCGGCTTCACCCCGGGCGAGGGCCGCCAGCGCGGCTCGAAGTTGCTCCCGCTCTCTGCCAAGGGTCTGCGCCCTGTTTGGCGGTATGGAGAACCGACCGACCACATCGACAAAATCGTCAGGGGATAGGCCATCGGTAACTGCCAGGAAGTAAATGATCCAGGGTTCAACTTTCACACCCAGGAAGAGGTAGCGCCACCACGCGAGCACTGCGATCACGCCGTCTACGAGAGCTCGAATGCGGGCCGAAAACTCCAGCGACGGGTGCAGCGCCTTGAAGACACCCATCTCTTCCATGAGACTCAGCCCCGGGACCGGATTCTTCTCGTCCAGAGCATGTATGAGCTCGTTTAGGAGGCGTTTTCCTTCAACCCTCTCGAACATGCGCAACTGGATGGCGGCCTTCATCAAACCCAGCGTGTGCCGCGCAACGGTGAAGCCGAAACGGCTGCTGAAGCGCAACGCTCTGAGAATCCTGGTCGGGTCTTCCACAAAAGCCAGGTTGTGTAGGACCCGGATTACTCGCTCTTTGACATCCCGTGCGCCGCCGAAGAAGTCCAAGACCTGGCCGAAACTACCAGGATTGAGGCTCACAGCGAGCGTGTTGATCGTGAAGTCCCTTCGGTACAGATCGCGCTTGATGGAACTGGTCTCTACGGTTGGAAGCGCTCCCGGGTGTTGATAGTACTCGTGCCGCGCGGTGGCCACGTCGATCTTGAATCCGTCCGCGAATGTCACCACCGCGGTGCCGAACTTCTCATGCCCTTTGACTCTGGAGCCACGGAAAATCGATGCAAAATCCTTGGCAAACAGAATTCCGTTTCCTTCTACCACCAAGTCGAGGTCCAGATTCGGATTCCGCAACAAGAGGTCTCGAACCGCCCCGCCCACCAAATAAACGTCTTCCTCGCGACGTTCAGCCACTTCTCCTGCGTGGATGAGGAGGTTCAGCGCTTCTTCCGGGAGCATTTCCTCCATGAGGCGCTTGATGTTTTTCTTGCGGACCCGCCCTGAAGGGAAATCCTCCGGACGACTCGCGTCTTTGGCGCGAGGCAGCCTGAGGTGTTGCAGCAGGTCCGTGCGGGTGATCACGCCTATCAGATGCCCTCCCTCCAGGACGGGCACCAGTCGGCGCAAACCGTGCAAGGCTATTTGCAGCACTTTGTCGATTGAGTCATGCGGACCGACCGCCACCACTTCGGGGTCCATATACCCCTTCACCGCCTGGTCTTCGAAACCGTGGCGTAATGCGTTGTCCAGCAACTGACGATGCAATATCCCCACAACCCCGCCGTCGCGCACCACGGGGAGCGAGTTGACCTGATAACGCCCCAGAGACTCGGCGGCTTCCCTGAGCGTTTGATCATCACGGATCGTCACCACGGGACGTGTCATGATCTGCGCGGCTTCCCGAAGAGGAGTAATTCGCGCTTCCAGGAGACTGACAAGCTTCTCTCGCGCCTCATAAAGAGACAACCCTACAATAGTGGCGCTTGCCGCGCTCGGATGGCCCCCACCGCCGAATTCGGCCGCAATCTCAGCCGCGTTCACTTCAGGGATTACGCTGCGGGCCACAAGATGAACGCGAGAGTCCATGCGCACCAGGGCAAGAATCGCGCCTGGATTCTCCATATCGCGATATTTCTGCACCAGCACCGCAATATCCGATACATACCCTTTTACGCTGGCGGTGCAGACCAACACGTCCAGACCGGCAAGATTGAGCAGCTCCGACTCTTCTATGAGTTGATGAAGGACTTCGATCTGGACCTTATTGAGATCGGTGGTCATCATGTTCGAAACGATGTTGAGATTGGCCCCGCAGGAGAGGAGCCACGCGGCCGCGTCAAGATCCTCTGCGGTAGTCGAAGGATAGGTGAACGAACCCGTGTCCTCGTACAACCCCAGGGCCATGATGGTTGCCTCTTCCTCGCTGATCTCCAATTCCCGGTCACGTATCTCCCGGCTGAGAATAGTGGTGGTAGCTCCCACCTGCCGGATCACTTCGACAGCGCCTCGTATGTCCTCGTCCGAGTCAGGGTGATGGTCGTAGACGTGAATTTCGATTCCGCCTTCATCAGCCAGGGCAGAGAACCTTCCGATCCTGCTCTTCTGTCTGGTATCCACCACGATAAGGCGCTTCACTTTGGAGAGATCTATGTCCTTTGCCCGGTCTATCGCGAGGATGTACAGGGTGGATTCCATGAAGAAGTCTCGGAGGCTCTTCTCTTGGGAACCGGGAAACGCGACGAGCGCATCCGGATAGAGCTTCTTGGCCGCAACCATGGAAGCAAAGGCGTCGAAGTCCGCGTTGAGATGTGTCGTTATGACATCCATAGCCGGTATGTTATGAATTCACTCCCGACACAAAACCATAACATGCGCAGGACGCCGCGGCAACGGCGGAGGTGTGAGCCTCGCGGCTCCCTAGGCTTTGTGCGCGGGCCCTCATCTATCCCTTGATCCTCATCTACCCAGCGCCTATAATCAGGCGTCATGTTGCGGAGGGCGTCAGGGAATCGATTGCAGATGGGTTGGACAGGAATTTCGCGCGTTCAGGCGATTATCGCGCTCGTCCTTCTCCTGGGCGCGCCCCCACCGAATAGAGCAATAGCGGATGAGGATCTCTCTCAATGGAAGCGGGTTAGAAACATACACGCACCGGACAGCGCTCCGGCCGGCCCGATCGCGATTCCCCTCGATTCCACGATCTTGATGAAGTGTCGAAAAGACCTTGCCGACGTGCGGGTGATCTCGTCATCAGGCGCGACTATTCCGGTCGTTGTCCAGGATGGGAGTCCGCCGCCCACACCTGAGCCCTTTCCGGCAAAGACCTTTCGCATGGCGCGCAGGCCGGGGCAGTGGACCGACATCTGGGTGGACAAGTCCTCGAAGATTCTGACGCAGGGCATCATGCTGCAAACAAGCGCGAAGAACTTCGTCCGCAAGGTGGAGGTTCGAGGATCGGACAACTCCCGCGAGAGCTTCGTCATCCGATTGGACGCGCTCATAGCCAGGCTTGATAAACCGATTCCTCTTGATGCCCTGCTGATTCGACATCCGCTGAACAATTTCCAATACCTGCACATTCGCATTCTCGAAGACGGCAAGACGCCGGTCGAAATCGGATCTGTCCTGTGCCGGCCGGCCGTGCCTGAATCGCCAAGACAGAGGACCTTTCCTGTGCGGGTGTTGCAGAACAGGGCCGTACGTGAGGAGAACGCCACGGTGATTGTGGCCGACCTCGGGGAAGAACGGTTTCCGGTCTCACGCGTTGAGATCGAGACTCCGGATCGCGATTTCGTCAAGAGGGTGAGCGTCGGCTTCAGTTCTTCGCCGTCAGGGAATGACTGGAAAGAAGCGTTTAGCGGGACTTTTTTTCGCCTGACCCGCGAACACGCGGCGCAAGAGACCCTTCACGCGGACTTCGCGCCGGAGCTCTCTCGGTACCTGCGGCTGAAGCTCTTCGGCGCGGGATGCCCACGGATAAGCGTGGAGCAGGTCAAAGTAGAGTCGTACGTTCCCGCGGTGGCGTTTCTGTATCAGCCCGGCCAGGAGTATAGTCTCGTGTATGACAACCCGGCGGCGATGGCGAGACCCCCGGGAGAAGACCTTGCCAAAATAGACATGGCAGCCGCGCTTAACATCTATCCTGAGCCAAAGATCGGACTTGAGCAGACCCATATTGCGCAGGTCAAGCAGCAGCCTCCCGCGCCCGAGGTTGAGGACAAGCCACGATTTGACATGTGGCAGGCGGCCGGCGCCGTGATGTTGCTCTCGGGCCTTATTCTTGTGTTCGGACTCATGCTCAAGTCGAGGTCCCAGGGAAAAGAACGTCTCGCACGAAACGCTCGACTGATGAATTCAAGGTGACATGATCCGGGTGGTGATCGGCGCCTCGCGCATGGGCGCGAAATCTGATCAATGGGCCTCACCGACGAATGTAGCCCGGCGAACTCGGCCCGACAACGCCGGTCTGGGCAAGAATCCCTTACCCATATTTCCGCATTCTTCTCAATTTCTTGAGCGCTCTCTTCCGGGCCAGTACGGCTTTCTTCTTTCTCTTGACACTTGGCTTGTCGTACGCGCGCCTCTTCTTGGCCTCCGCGAGCACGCCGGAGCGCTGGATTTGTTTCTTGAATCGTCTTATAGCGCTGTCAAAGGGTTCACCTTCTCTCACGACGACACCCGGCATGGATTTGCGCTCCTTTCGTGGACAGACCCAACCCGAGAATTCCAATTATTCGTGGACCCTTGATCGGGGGCCTCGGGCGCGCGAAGCTCCCGCAGGCGGCGAATCCCTATCGGACGGATAATCCCCCACCCACCACATGCAGCCCGTGCTCGAAACGGATCAGAGAGGAATTGTCGGTTCGATGATGCAGGTGAGACGTAACGCTGCCTCGTGATTTGCCGTTGCCACGGGTCTCACGCCGGAGAGAGCCTGAGAGCTTCTCTTTCCGTAAAATCCGAAGCGTTACCCCACGGACCGTGAGGCTTACTCTGGAAAGCCCGAGGTTCAGATGCCATCTTGGGAAGGTCAGGCAAGAATTCGCCACCGCACATTCTTGCCCAAGCCTCACGATGGCGTTACGGAGAGCAGGTTACCAGCGCGATCTTCCCGCGTCTCGCCGTGCGCCTCCGGAATTGTTTTTCGGACGAGCCTCGTTCACCTTCAGGCTGCGGCCGTTAAGGTCCTTGGAATCCAGTTCCTGAATCGCTTTAAGACCTTCTTCACGATTTTCCATCTCGATGAATCCGAATCCTCGGGATCGGCCCGTGAATTGGTCAGCGATGATCTTCGCCGACTCGACGACCCCATAGGTCTCGAACAAGCCCTTGAGTTCGCTTTCGTTAGCATCGAAAGACAGGTTTCCAACGTAGATGTTAATACTCATACTCTAGCTCCTTTGGAAAGTACACCGAACGGTTCTCGCACGGTGCGGTTTGAGGTATACGACCAAGGGCTCTGTGTGTACGGGGAAAAACCAGCTTGCTATACGGCGGGAAGGTCCTCGCCACGGGCGCCTATGTCGTCAGATCTTAATCCTTGCATAACGCCCGTCGCGCTGACGAGAGATCGACTGGAGAAACACAGGTTAAGGTTCTATACGAATAATAGGCTCAGAATATCTGCTTGTCAAGCTATTCCGGTTTATGATTCCAATTTCGGCGCTCCCGACGAGTCGTCCCACAGCTCTGGGCGCTGGCGCCTTTTTTTTCCGTGTCCGGGAGAGTCGGCAAGCGCGCTTGATTGATTTGTCCTCAAGTTGACCCACGATCCGGCTCTTGATTTCTTAAGATGGTTTCTCGGCCCTCGTGATGACTGGGCGTTTGCATAGCAATCAGGGCGCTCGTGGAGCCAAGGGCATCCCTCGCGGGAAGTCGAGAACACATGGGAGATCCTTTTGCCCTTGATCTGCGTGATACGCTGAGCCTAGAATAGGGTGTCGAGGCAGACCTGTGGCCTCTCCCGTGTGGTTAGTCTGCCCAGGAAGCTAAAAGTGCGACCTTTGCTTTGCCGTTCCGGCGAGGCATGAAGTCGGCGCTGTCTCGACCGCCACTGCGGGCTGGAATAGCAGGGGCCTGCTGACCTAATGTATCCTCAGAAAGAGCCCGGCGCTTTGCAGACGGTGAGAACGGACATCCGTAGCAAAACGATAACTTCGCACAGAGACTCCTCTGCAATCCAGTGGATGACTGCGATTTCTTTTCTCGTTTCATCATCACTGCTGTTCTTTTTCCTATTTGAGTGGGACCGCTACTATCATTTTCTCGGCATGAGGAGCGCTTCTCTGTCCTGGGCAGACGCGGGATTCATGTCTTGGCTGCTCATCGCCAAGTCCCTGCTGTGGTTTGTTCCAATACTGCCTTTCTTGGCGCTGCTTATGGTCTTGGGTTATAAGAGCGCCGCTGCGGTGACGCTTGTCCTCTCTTGGGTGTGCATTTTCTATTTCATGGCGACAGAGATTATATGCGTGGGCTTCCAAGGCTGGCGCCTCTGGGATTACGCCCCGTATTTCCAATACATGCTGCAAAATCCCGACCAGACAGTATGGCAATGGATCAAAGAATGGATCCCCATAGAAGCCGGCGTGTTCTTTCTCTTCTTCGTCGCGGCGGGCCCTGCCTGGTTTTTCTCCGTTAGATGGGCAGTGCGCAGAGGAACGCTGAGATGGGAGGGCTTGCGGCCGCGGAAGACCGTGGCAAGCGCCGCGGCAGCCTTCTTCTTGACCCTCTCCGGACTTTTCTGGGCGCCGGTCTTGTGCTACGACCAACCGGCGATAGATAGAATCGTTGACGCGTTACCCTATCCCTCCGCGGTTACTCAACACATTCAACAAATAAGGCAGCGACCTGGGCTCGTCTCCCGCGGGGGCTCGTTCTTTGAGAACAGGGTTGATGATTCTCCTGTCGAACCGTCACTGGGCCGACTGGCAACCAGGGCGGCCTCACGGCTCTTTGGGTTAACGACTGATGGTCTCACGTCGCCGGTCTCAAGGGTGAGCCGAACGAACGCCGGTTCCTTCTCGGAGCGCACCGACTCACCTGATGTCACAGGACGCATACACGTGCCTTTTGACGAGGAGGACGAACTCCTCGCCAGAAGTCTGATTGCAAACGCGGCAACCCCGGGCCCTCTCGACGAGTCCGCATTTGTTCAACGACCGAATCTACCCAACATTATACTAATTATCTTTGAGAGTTTTCGGCATTCCGCTATCAGCCCGCATATGATGAAAAGGCTTCATGCCTGGTCTGAACAAGGACTGCGGCTGGAGCGGCATTACTCAGGTTCGAACTGTTCTCATCTAGGCATCTTCTCCCTGTTCTATTCAAGAGTTCCACTGGCGTACCATGAGACGTTGGATCGAAAGATCCCTTCACAATTTTTCGAGAGTCTCCGCAGATCGGGCTATCGGATCACCTTTTTCACCAGTGGAGAGATAAAGAGTTATCGAAAAGTGGATTCGTACATCAACGAAAATACGTGTGACGTTATCCTTTCGAAGGGTCGCTTCGCTGTGAGCGCATCAAAAGAATGGCCTGACACCGATCGCTGGAAGCTCGCTTCCGCCCGGACCGCGGCGCAGGAATCCGGCGCGGGGCCGCAATTCATTTTCTTCTATCTGGTTTCTTCTCACTACCCGTACGAATTTTCACCCGAATTTCAGGTCTTCTTGGAGCCGAGGCGTTCTTGGCAATTTCTGACTTCGCGTGAACGGATTCGTGGCCTCAGTAGCCGATACGCGAACTCTTTGCTGTTCCTGGAACACGAGCTGATGAATCTGGTCCAATCCATTGATCCGGCGCGAAATATCGTCATAGTGACCGGTGACCACGGGGAATCCCTCGGGGAGGACGGCGTGTTCCTCCATGCAAACAGAATGTCTGAAATTCAGCTTCGAACGCCATTTGTTATGGTCGGGCCGGGGATCCCCAAGAGGACCGTTTCCACTGCAACTGCCCACATGGACGTCCTCCCGACTCTTTTGCACATGTTGGCCGGCAGGCCCGTCCCCCTCGCGCATAGCGACGGCAGGGACCTCGTGGGCGAATCTAAGCCCCCCGACAGAGTTGCCGTGGTTCCGGCCAACGGCAAGCAGTGGGATGGATTGGTTGTGCTCAGCGGAAATAAGCGATTGGCCTTTGGCAGGACAATCAACCGCTCGGGAATCGCTGAACCTGAATTTGTCGGTGAGATTGACGAAGGCGGAGACTTGCTGCCGCGAGGAGACCAGGACCCTGCCGAACGGACTCGGGTCGAAAAGATGCGCTAACCCACTTCCTCGCACAAGTCATGTGTCGTACGGGCGAGCAAGCGTCGGCCTGCGCCTCATCTTGCTCCACCCTTGTCATTGGGTGAGAAGTGGTTTCACGACTTCCCGGGGGAAGTTGGAAAACCTCCGTCCGCCCCCGAGAAGTTTATGGGTTTGAAACGTCGTTAGAGGCGACGCATTACCAGCGAGATCGTCCCGTGTCTCGCCGTCCGCCCCCGGAACTGTTCCTTGGGCGAGCCTCGTTTACCTTCAGGCTGCGACCTTTGAGGTCTTTTGAATCCAGCTCCTGAATTGCACGAAGGCCCTCCTCACGGTTCTGCATTTCGACGAACCCAAAGCCTCGAGATCGACCCGTGAACTGGTCAACGATAACTTTGGCGGACTCCACTGCCCCGTACGTCTCGAACAGGCCCTTGAGGTCACCTTCGCTGGCTTCGAAAGACAGGTTTCCAACGTAAATGTTAATACTCATCCTCTCACTCCTTTGGAAGATACACCGGACGATTCCTTCACGGTGCGGTTAGAACTTTACGAACAAGGGCTCTGTGTGAACGGGGATAGACCAGCATGCTAAAAGGCGGGATGGTCCTCGCCACGGGCGCCTATGTCCTCTGATCTTAAGCCGTGCATAACGCCCGTCGCCCAGACAAGAGATCGACCGGAGAAATACAGGTTAAGGCCTGAGTGGTATATTAGGCTGAGCACAGGCGCTTGTCAAGCAATTCAGCGAACAAAATCCCGCGCCGCATCCCCCCGCGGAGTTGTCGCCGGCTCTAGGGTTTGTTCCATGGCAGGTCTCGCGTTCGAACGCGCCGCTCAATCTCACGCGCTTGTCATCAGCCTCAGCCGCGCCATCAGAGCAGATCCGCGAGATGATCGTGCCCTAAACT
>Ga0194126_10001444_pt1 | contig 39943 bp, 29 predicted proteins | sample TA2KigC150mmetaG_FD_148641 | JGI IMG/M metagenome (GOLD analysis project Ga0194126, IMG submission 148641) | Freshwater microbial communities from Lake Tanganyika, Tanzania - TA2015035 Kigoma Deep Cast 150m | ecosystem: Environmental > Aquatic > Freshwater > Lake | place: Tanzania: Lake... | reverse complement strand
GGTCGCCGGCACGGCAGTCGGTCCGTCGGTCTTGACGAACTTGACCCGCGCACCGGGTATGCCCAGGTCCTGGAGCTTGGTCTGCAGAAGGGTATGGTACCGTGTGCTGTCGACCAGTTGGAGGGTGTCGAGCGCGCTGGGGTCGTAGCCGATCGTGAGGAGTCTATCTACGCATGAGATGGGGGTACCCTTCTCGAGGTAGCTGCGCGCAAACCGGCTTTCTTTGCCCACGGCCGCGAGCAACGCGTCCCAGAGTGCAGTCAGACTGGGTGCGTCTGTTGCGGCTGGCTGTGGGGCAACCGAGCCGGAGGCCGGTGACGATGCGGGGGGCGATGGAGTGGCGACGGCCGGTCCTGGTGCAGCCGATTGGGGCCCGGCCGCGGCGGCACGGGTCGCTGGCGACGGGCCGGCCGTGGTGGCGGCGGGGTTGGCTGGGGGCGGTTCGGCGCCGTCTTGCTGGCGGAGGGTTTCGAGGTGGTGGAGCAAGGTTTCGACGCTGACGGCGTTGCGCGCCTGAATGGCCTTGAGGATGCTGACCTCGAGCAGGATGCGTTTGGACACGGCTTCGCGGAGCCGGTTTTCGCTGTCGCTGAGCACCTCCATGACGCGGGTGACGGCGGGGGCGTCGATCTGGCCGGCGTGGGTCTTGAGGGCGGCTGCTTCGGCCTCGGAGACCTCGAGCAGGCCGAGATCGGCGTGGGCGACTTCGTAGATCAGGAGGTTGCGGAAGTGATGGAGGAGGTCGGCGAGGAGCCGGCCAAGGTCTTTGCCATGGCGAGCGAGTTCGTCGAGGTGGCGCAGCGCGGGTTCGGGTGTGCCGGCGATGACGGCCTCAGCCAGCGCGAGGATCTGCCCGTGGGCGGCGAGGCCGAACATGGCCAGGACGTCGGCCTCGGCGATTTCCTGGCCACAGAAGCTGATCAACTGGTCCAGGGCGGACTCGGCATCGCGCATGGCGCCATCGGCACCTCGGGCGACGGCGTAGAGGGCGGCGTCGTCGATTTGGACGCCTTCTTGGCGGGCGATGTGGGCGAGGTGTTGGACAATGAGGGCGGAGGGGATGCGCCGCAGGTCGAAGCGTTGGCAGCGCGAGAGGATGGTAGGGAGGACCTTCTCGGGGTCGGTGGTAGCGAACATGAACTTCACATGGGCGGGCGGTTCCTCGAGGGTTTTGAGGAGGGCGTTGAACGCCGCCGTCGAGAGCATGTGCACCTCGTCGATGATGTAGATCTTGAACTGGGAGGAGGCTGGGGCGTAGCGAACGGTTTCGCGCAGCTCGCGGACTTGCTCGACGCCGTTATTGCTGGCGCCGTCGATTTCGAGCACGTCGATCGACCGGCCTTCGGCAATCTCGACACAGCGCGAGTCGGTGTCGGCGAAGTCCACTTTGGGGCCGCCGGTGCAATTGAGGCACTTGGCGAAGATGCGGGCGATGGTGGTTTTGCCTGTGCCGCGCGGGCCGCAGAACAGGTAGGCATGCGCGATTCGCTTCTGCGCGATGGCGTTAGCCAAGGTCTGCGTGACGTGGTCTTGGCCGACCACGTCCGCGAACCGCTGCGGCCGATACTTGCGCGCGATAACCTGGTAACTCATGGCATGGTGCGACGCCGCGCACGGTCAGGCCAGCCCGCGCCGGCCACGCTCGGGCGGCGCCGGTTCGGGTTGGGCTTGCGCCGTGTTGCCCGCTCCAGAGATCGAGAATCAAGAAGCCAGGGTGACCACGGCAAATGCGGAGCAAACTACCGTTGCTGCCTTCCGGCCCTGGCGGGGTTCGTAAGTCCGCATTCCGTGGGCCCTGGCAAAAACCGGGGCCATTTAGCCGCACGTTCACTTGGCCAGCAAGGAGAAAGCGCCGCCGACAGGATGGGTCTACGGGGCGGAGTCGATCTTGCCCACCTCGACGAGTTGGTTGGTCGTGGCGACTTGCACGAGGATGGCCATTTGCTGGCCCATCATCGTGAGCCGCAGGTTCATCTTCTGTTTGGCGTTGCTCTCGACCGTCACACCGAGGTCGGGGCAGTACCAAGTTCGGCCGGAGCTGTCTCCGGTGACCTTCGCCGGTGGGGCAGGCGCCCCGGTTGGTGGGGCGGGGGTCGAGATGGTGCCGGTGTGATCTAGGATGGCGCAGGAATGTCCGCGGCGGGTTTCCCAGCCACGCAAGACGAATTGCATGAAGAGGCTGACCTTGCCGAGCGGGCCCAGGGAGAACTCCGTGCGGACGGGCCAACGGTCGCCGATCTTAACCGGCTTGCTCGGCAGCCCTTCCGGGAAGAGGCCCAGATGTTTGAGACTGTCTCCGCCCACCATCGATTGGACGACGGCCTGGGAGATCAACGAACCGTCGGCAGCCATCTTTTGGGCCAGTTCCTTGAGGCCCTCGACGTGCTCGATCTTGCCCTGGGCGTCGGTCAGCAACTTGATCTTGGCGCCCGTCATGTGCCGGAGCATCGGGGCGAGGGGATTGGCCGAATCCTCAGTCGGGTTGGTTTTGGAATCGAAGCTCATGGCCACGCGTCCGCCCATGCGGGTCTCGAGTTGCTGGGCGACGAACTCGACATCGAGTTCGTGGCCGCCGCCGGCGCGTTCTTTGGCAACGAGCAGAGCCACGTCTTGGGTGTGTTGGGTCTCCTGTTTCATGGGCTCGGCCGCCCCCGGGTTGGAGATCTGTTGGTCCTGCTGGGTGCTCAAGCGATGCAGGAACCGCTGGCCCACGGTGTACTTGGGGCGGAGGTCAGCGGTGGCCTGATCGGCAGGTTGGCTCCAAATCAGCCCTGGGAGGAGCACGGCAAAGGCCGCGATGCCCAGGCCAAGCGCTGGGCGTTTGGCTGCGAGGCAGTTGGTTGCCAGGCGCGGGTGGAGGGCCGGACACGGGTTCGAGGTGGTTATAGGTCGGTTCGTCATGAGTCAGGGAGGCGGAGTTTACTCGGGCAGGAACCAATGGATGTAGCGGCATTGGGCGCACACATAACAGGAACCCAATTCGTTGGCCCAATCGAGGCCCAGCAGCGTTGCCCCGGTGGTATTGAGCTGCGCTTCGCGTTTCCAAAACTCGGTGTGGCCACAGAGCAGGCATTTCAGGGGGCGTCCCTGGATCTCGACGGCCGCGGGGGTCTTCTTGGTTGAACTCATCGCAGAGAACACGCGTAGTAAAATTCCGACGCAAACGGGGGGCAAGCCCGAAAGCGGCTGAAGCGGAGGGCTAGGAGCGATGGGAGGCTCATCGAGTTGCCGCGGGCGAGACGCCCGCGCTCCGTCGGGCATGGGACAGAGCCCAGCCTTCACGCTTGCCAAGGGCGCGCTTGCGGCCCATTTTGCTCTGCATGCAATCGCATGAGTTGTTGCGCGAGGTGTACGATCGCGCCAACGCCAAGCAAGTCGCCGCCGAACTGGGTCTGTCGCTCTCCCTGATCTACAAGTGGGCGGAGCCCACGGAAGCCACGGGGAGTGGGGCGATGAACCCGCTGGACCGGATCGAGGCATTGGTGAAATGCACCGGCGACGTGCGGGTGGTCCAATGGCTCTGCGAGCGCGCGGGTGGATTTTTCATCAAGAATCCGGCGGCCATGTGGCCGCATCCGCACTATTTGATACCGGCGACCAACCAGATTGTGCAGGAGTTCGCGGATCTGCTTTCGGTCATTGCCAAGGCGGCGGCCGACAACCAGATCTCCCCGCCCGAAGCGGCCAGCATTCGGGCTCGGTGGGAGGACCTCAAATCGGTCACGGAAGGCTTTGTGCGCTGTTGTGAGCAGGGCAACTTCACCCCACTGAAGCGCGAGGCGGAGGCGGTTGCAGCCGGGAAAGGCAAGCACGCGGCCGCGTGACGGCCGCGGTGGGGAGGCGCCGGGCTGCGGATTGACAAACTGGGCGCGGCGCGCCAACCTGCACCTCATGAAGACCACCCTGACGTGCGGCCGGCGTACGGGCGCGTTCACGCTCATCGAGTTGCTGGTGGTGGTGGCGATCATTGCGATTTTGGCGAGCCTGCTCCTGCCGGTTTTGGGGCGGTCGAAGGAACTGAGCCGCCGGATGCATTGTACGAACAACCTTCGGCAGATCGGGTTGGGCATTCAGATGTACCGCGACGACCACACCGAGCGGCCGCCCCTGTACCTGGTCAATCCCACCAATCGGACCTATGGTTTTCCGGGCGGCAACCAGCCCTACCTCGAGAAGGGCTATGTCGCCAACACCAATTCATTCATTTGCCTGTCGGACCGAACGCGTGGCCGGATCACGATCGACCTGGGCTGGGAGTATTTCGGCGAGTTCACCACCAGCTACGCTTACCACCTGGGCCCGTGGCAGCAGACCACGCCCGAGGGGAAGGCCTGGCTCAAGGGCCAACTCGAACGGTGGAGCACGCGTTTCATCGTGGCCGCCTGTCCTTGGCACCGCCACCTGTTCAGCGGTTGGACCGGCGACAAGTTCGATCCGCAGAAGAGCTTCAGCAAGAAGACCAACGTCAAAGATCTCTGCCTCCGGTACGATGGCAGTGTGGACAGCTTCTTCTGGCCCGCGAACAATTGGGAGGAAGAACCCTACACGCGAGAGAAGTGAGTTCTGTGGCGCGGCGCGTTGTCGTTCCGTTACCGTTTAGGGGCTACAGTGCGGGCGCCTTAGGGAATGAGGTGCCAGCTTCCCGGTGACACGACCAACTCCGTGTGGCCGCGGTATTGGTCGCACACCCGCTCCACAAGTAGATTTCACTGAAGGTGTCGCCGCGCTCGTGCTTGATGTGACCGGGCATGTCTTGGCGGAAGAACAGTGCCTCCCCCGTGTTCCGGATCAGAATCCGGTCCGAGGAGACGAAGTAGCGCCGGTTGGCTGGGAAGACGATAGTCCGAACGCGGGCGTCGGGCGAGGAGGCGTTGGAACCGGGCGCGGTTGTAGCGTTGCACCAAGATGCAGGGCCCGTTGGCCCCCAAGGCGTAGGCGAGGACGATCGCGTCGCCCCACCACGGGTTCCAAAGGAAGAACAGCGGCGCGCAGCCGAGCGCGGCCCAGTGGCAAAGCTCACCGCGCCATGTCTCGCGGATGAACCGCCGCAGGTACTCGGGGCCGCGTCCGGCGAGGTTACCCTTGGCAAAGCCCCCGCCGAACCAGCGGGCTGCGTCGGGCAGATGATCCTTCCAGGCCTTGATTCGAAAGACTCGCTCGTAGCAGCGGCCGCTCGCTTCGCAGGCGAAGCCGTTGCCTGGGTTGAACCAAGCTACCGGCAAACGCGTGAAGATCCAGGCGAGGGCCAGTTGGAGAAAGAGCCATCCCACCACGTTCAGGGCGATCACCCAGCCGATGGGCAGTTCAATCAGCACGGATCTCCCGTCCTTTCCAGGTCACGGACTTGCCCGAGCGCAGCGCCGAGCGGAGAAAGACCGCAAAGAAGAAGCACAGCGGCACGGGATAGAGCAGCGCCGAGGGCCAGCGAAAGGCGCCCACCCGCCGGCTCAGCCACCCCACTTGCAGGGCACCGAGCAGATAGAGCGCGCCCCACCCCAACGTGTCGCTGCCGCCCCAGACTCCGAGCGGAGCGCTCGCCAGCCCGACCATCCAGGCAATCACCAACAGCCGCTTGAACCGCGGCGTTTGCTCGGCGCCAGAAGCGAAGCCCTTGGTCCAACCAGCCACCAACTCGCCCAGGCCCTTGGGATACATCCGGACCGAGCACAGACCCTGCCCCGTCACGCTCCCGACCGGCAGGCCCGCGGCGCGCAGCGCCGCCGCTAACCGGTAGTGCTCGAGGATCTTGTCCTTCACCGATTCGTGCCCGCCAACCCGCCGATAGCTGGCCCGGTCCACAAGCAGCAATTGGCCGAACAGACCGTCCGGGACCGTGCCCGCGGCCATGACGATATTGAAGAACAGCGACAGCTCCTCGTACCACTGGCGCACGGCGTGGTAGGGGCCGACCGAGAACGCGCCGCCAGGGTAACCGGCGAGAATCCGACCCAGACCGTCTGGCTCGAGCCAGGTATCGGCGTCCACAAACAACAGGAGTTCGCCCTTCGCCACCTGTGCGCCCTGGTGGCAAGCCCAAGGCTTGCCGCGCCAACCCGCGGGCAGAGGTGGGGCGGTCAGGACCGTTGCGCCCAGTTGCTGGGCCAGCGAGGCTGTGCGGTCCGTCGAGTTGTCATCCAAAACCAGCGTCTCGAGCGGTCGCACGGATTGACGGGAGAGCGAGCCGAGGAGGGTTGGCAGGTTATGCTCTTCGTTGCGCGCGGGGACGATGACGCTGACGGTGGGGGCGGGTCGCGCGGGCGGCCCAGGTTTGAATCGGCCGAACCGGACGAGAACGATCCAACCGAGCGCCCCCAACGCCGCCGTCGCCCACCCAAGCGCCGTCTCAAGATCCATGCGAGCTCAGCGTCTGTGACCCCGCATCCCGCCGGTCCCAGGCGACGACCTGCTTGGCCACGTTCTGGCCGCATAAGACCACCATCGGCATGCCGCCACCTGGGTTGACGGATCCGCCGACGAAAAACAGGTTCGGATAGCGGGTGCTCTGCTTGGGTGCTTTGAAGGCCAGGTTCTTCCAACGGTCGCTCACCACGCCGTAGATGGCGCCGCGGTTCGAGTAGTACTGCTCGCGAATGTCCAGGGGCGTCCAGCAGTGCTCGAAGACCACGTGTTGCCGCAAGTCGGTCAGACCCATCCGTTCGAGCTTGTCCACCACCCGCTCCTTGAAGGCCAGGTAATCCTCGCGGCCCAGCGGGCGCGCCTCGTCGATGGGCGGGATATGGGGCAGCACCTTCAGACCATCGCACCCGGGCGGCGCCACGGTCGGATCGGTCTTCGACGCTGCGACGAGGTAGATGGTGGGGTCGTCCGGCAAGCGGCCTTTGCGGAACACGGTCTGGAAATGCTCGCGTTGGTGCTCTGAGAAAAAGAAGTTGTGGTGCGCGAGTTGCGGATACTGGCGGTCCAAGCCCAATTCAAGCACCAAACCCGAGCAGGCCGGCGCGAACCGTTCGAGCGTGCGCAGGAACCGTTCATCCTCGCCCAAGAGCCGTTGGTAGGCCGGGATGACCTCCATGTTCGAGACCACGATGTCCGCGGGGTAAAACTGCCCCTGGGCTACCAACCCCGTCACGCGCGCGCCCTGGCGGCGGATTTCGGTGACTTCGCTGTTGAGGCGGACCTCGATGCCCAACTCCGCCATCAGTCGCCCTAGCCCCACGGCGAGTTGGTAGAGGCCGCCGTCCACGTACCAGAGGTCGTAGCGGAACTGGATCGTCGGCAGGCAGTTCATGAACGCGGGCGCGTGGTACGCAGACGACCCGACATATTTGATGAAGTAGTCAAAGACATCCTGCAGATAGCGCGTTCGGAGGAACCGCTTCACCCCGCCGTGCATCGTGCGCAGCAGGTCGAATTTGGGGAACTTCCATAGCCCATAGAACCGGGCAAAGTCGGCGGGCGTGTCGAGGCCTTGTTCGAAGTAGCCCGCGTTCACCAGGTCATACAGCTCCCCCGAGTACCGCAGGAATCGTTCGACATTGGCTGGGTCTTCGCCCACTTTACGCGCTTCCGCCGCCATCCGTTCCGGCTCGGGATCAAGGTCGACGATCGTGCCGTCAGTGAAGAAGTTCCGCCAGTGCGGCCGCAGTGACCGGAGCGGGACATAGTCCGCGAGGCGCTTGCCTGAGCGCGTGAACAACCGCTCGAAGATGTGCGGCAGGGTGAAGATGGACGGGCCGAGGTCGAAGCTGTAGCCGCGCTGCTTGAGCACGTTGAGCTTGCCGCCGATCTGGGCGTTTTTGTCGTGGACCGTGACGGCATAGCCTTCCTGCGCCAGCGAAATCGCCGCCGACAGGCCACCCAGGCCCGCCCCGACCACGATGACTTGTTTGCCGGCCATGCGGTGTCTCTAATGCGTCCCCGCGACTCGGATGAGCCCCTCGCGGGCGAGGTAATCGGCCGGGTGCGCGACCAACGCCCGCCGGAAATAGTCTGCTGCTTCCGCGGGTTGGCCCAACCGTTCGTAGGTCCGCCCGAGGAAGGTCAGGCAACTGCTGCGGCCCCAGCGCGGCGCCAGTCGACCGCCTGGCTCCTGTGCTTCGGCCGCGAACTGCCGCTCCGCCTCGAGCAGTGATACTAACGCCTCGCGCAATCCGTCGGGCTTCTTCGCCGTGTGGAAATGGCACACGCCCAGCAGGTAGCGCACGCGCGGGTTCTCGGCTCCGTAGGCTAGGGCCAACCGCCGGTGTTTCTGCACGCGCGGACCGTAACGGAGCGCGCGGATGAGATGGTCTCCGATCTGCATCCCGTACAGGGTTCCGAGTAGCGCGTGGACCTCCGCGTTGCGGTCGTCCAGCTTCGCCGCCTCCTCGAGCGCGGTCAGGGCGCTCTCCAACGCCGCCTCTGCCGCTCCTGTGTTCGCCGCCGTGGGCGGTAACCCGCGCAGGTGGAGCAGGCGATGGAACCGCGCCGCGCCCAACCAGTACCAGGCGTCACTCGAGGCGGGCGCCTGGGTGCTGGCTGCTCGGAACAACTCGGCGGCTGCCGCGAAGCGGTTACCGTCCCACTCGCCGTAGGCGGCGGAGAACTCGACAATGCCGGCGGCGATGACGTCGTTGGCGGACGCTTGGGCTCGTGCCGGCGAGACCTCCGCTAGCCGCAGCAGAGATAGCGTCATGGTCAGGATGAGAAACCACCGAGTCATGGCTTGACGAGTCTAGCTTAGGGGCACAACTTCCGCCAATCCGTTTATGGACTTCTCCCACCTCATCCAACGTCAGCGCGCCCTCTTCCAGACCGGCGCGACTCGCCCGTTCGAGTATCGCCGGGCCCAACTGGTGCGGTTACGCGACGCGCTGAGGACCCACGAGAGTCGCTTGCTCGAGGCGTTGCACGCCGACTTGCGCAAGTCGGCTTACGACGCCTTTGCCACGGAGCTTGGGTTGGTGCAGAGCGAGATCGGACACGCGCTCCGGAATCTGTCCGCTTGGATGAAAGCCCAGCGCCGCCGCACGCCGATGCTGACTTGGCCAGCGCGCGGTTGGATTCGTCCGGAGCCGTATGGCGTGGCGCTCATCATGGGTCCTTGGAACTACCCAGTACAACTGCTCTTGTCCCCTCTGGTAGGCGCCATCGCTGCGGGCAATTGCGCCGTGCTCAAACCGTCCGAGCTCGCGCCTCAGACGGCGGCTGCCCTGACCGGACTGGTGGGCGACACCTTTGCGTCGGATTACGTGGCTATGGTTCAGGGCGAGCACGACACGGCAGAGGCGCTCTTGCGCGAGAAGTTCGACGTCCTGTTCTTTACCGGCAGTACCCCAGTCGGTCGCGCCGTGATGGCGGCGGCCGCCCGACATCTGACGCCCGTCACCCTCGAACTCGGGGGCAAGTGTCCTTGTTTGGTCTGCGCCGATGCCCCGCTCGAGGTTACCGCTCGCCGGATTGTCTGGGGCAAATTCCTGAACACGGGCCAAACCTGTGTCGCGCCGGACTTCGTCCTGGTCGATCGGCGGCGCACCGCCGGTTTAGTCGAGGCCATGCGGCGGGCGTTGGTCGAGTTCTACGGCGCCGAGCCGCGCCAGAGCCCCGACTACGGGCGGATCGTGAACGAGCGACATTTCGCGCGGTTGACTGGTTACCTGGCCCGCGGCCAGATTGCCCATGGCGGCCAACACGATGCTGCTGACCTTTACCTCGCCCCGACCCTACTGACCGAGGTGCCGGCCGATGCGCCGGTCCTGCAGGAGGAGATCTTCGGGCCCATCCTGCCGGTGATCGAGTTCGAGCGACTCGATGAGGCGCTTGGGAGGTTGCGTGACCGGCCGATACCGCTGGCGCTGTACCTGTTCACCCGCGACCGCGCCACGCAAGGGCGCGTGCTCGCAACCACTCGCTCGGGCGGCGTTTGCCTCAACGACACCCTCAGCCATATGGTGGGACTCGACTTGCCCTTTGGGGGCGTGGGAGAGAGCGGCCTGGGCCGGTATCATGGCCAGGCAAGCTTCGAGGCCTTCACGCATCGGCGGACGGTGCTGCGCCGCTCGTTGGCGGTGGATCCCAGTCTGCGCTATCCGCCGCCGCGGATTGGGTTGGCCGCGCTGAAGCGCGCCTGGCGCTTCTTGCTCGGGGGGTAGCCACCTCGATGACAGGTCCGGTTGGGACAGGCCAGACGTCTGTCCTGCGCTCGAGCGCGCGTTCGGGCCGACCGGAACGGCACGGTACCCGTACCGCCGGTCTTCTAACGGGCGTCTGTGCCATGGCCAACTGGACCTCGGCGCCAGGGGATTTCTTTCCAGGACCAGCCCGCTGAGGACAGCGGACGGAGCTGAACCGGAGGGGAGCATGCATGGAGAGCGGTGGCAAAGCTTGCCCAGCATGCGCGGTTCCGCTAGGAACAGCCCTGCTATGTCAAAGCGCGTGTTGATCGTGGGCGCCGGTCCTGGCGGGCTTGCCACCGCCATGTTGCTGGCCAAGGCCGGCCTGGAAGTCACGGTGCTCGAAAGACAGCCGCGGATTGGCGGGCGCACCTCCGTCCTCGAGTGTGACGGTTACCGGTTCGATCTCGGGCCGACGTTTTTTCTGTACCCGCAGATTCTGGAAGAGATCTTCCAGGCGGTGGGTCGGGACCTGCGGCAGGAGGTGCCGATGCAGCAACTCGATCCGCAGTACCGCCTGATTTTCGGTGCCGGCGGCGAACTGCTGTGTTGCCCCGACACGGAGCGGATGGTGGGCGAGATCGCCAAGCTGGCCCCGGCGGATGCCCCGCGCTTCCGGCAATTCATGGCGGACAACCGGGTCAAGCTCGCCAAGTTCGCTCCTTGTCTCCAGACGCCGTTTCTGGGCTGGGGCGATCTCCTGCAGGCGCGTCTGATTTCGGTGCTGCCGTATCTCAAGCCGTGGAAGTCGTTGCATGCCGAGTTAGCCGGTTATTTCCGCGATTCGCGGCTGCAATTGGCCTTCACGTTCCAGTCCAAGTACCTGGGCATGTCGCCCTTCCAGTGTCCGAGCTTGTTTTCGATCCTGTCGTTCCTCGAGTACGAACACGGTGTGTGGCACCCGATCGGCGGCTGTAACGCCCTCAGTGTGGCCATGGGCCGTGTGGCCACCGAGTTGGGCACCGTCTTTCGGTTGGGCGAACCGGCCGTGGAAATCCTCTTCGAGGGCCGCCGAGCGGTCGGGGCACGCACCGCCTCCGGCGAAGTGCGCGCGGACGCCGTCGTGGTCAACGCCGACTTCGGTCACGCGGTCACGAGCCTGGTGCCCGGACACCTGCGCCGGCGCTGGACGGACGCGACCGTGGCACGCAAGCGTTTTTCCTGTTCCACGTTCATGCTGTATTTGGGCGTCGAGGGGCGGCTGGACCAACTGGCTCACCACAACATTTACGTCGCCTCCGATTACCGGCGGAACCTGGAAGAAATCGAACGGCGCCATGTGCTGACGGAGGACCCCTCCTTCTACGTGCAGAACGCCAGCGTGACCGATTCGACCCTGGCGCCTCCGGGCCACAGCACGCTCTACGTGCTCGTGCCAGTGAGCCATCAGCACCCGAACATCGACTGGGCCATGGAACGGCAGCGCTACCGGCAGGTGGCGTTGCGGCAAGTGGCGAAGCTGGGCGTGCCGGACCTCGAGCGGCGGATTCGGTGCGAACGGGTGGTGACCCCGGCTCAATGGGAGAGCGAACTGGGCATCTACCGGGGTGCCACCTTCAACCTCGCGCACAACCTCGGTCAGATGCTCCACCTCCGTCCCCGGAACCGGTTCGAGGAATTCGACCGCATGTACCTGGTGGGCGGCGGCACCCACCCCGGCAGCGGCCTACCCGTCATCTTCGAGTCCGCCCGGATCAGCGCGCGCTTGCTGTTGGAGGATCTCGGGCGGCTCACCTCCTGATGCGAGCTTGTGCTCGACGAGAGGTTGCTGGCAGTGCGACCTCCCATGTCCGCAGCGGTTTGCGTCGCGCAGAGGATTGCGCGCCCTGCTGACTGGTCATCCGTTCGGTGGACTCCTGCGGCAGGTGCCGTTACGGCGTTGGTTCAACCGCCACCGCCCAGCGGCCGCCCTCGGGACCGGGCCCGACCAAGGCCTCGAAATCGCTCCACCGTGGCACACCCCAGATCGGGCGGACGACCTCGCCGCGGGCCTGGCGCTCGACGTCGGTGTAGGCGCCATAGAAGTTGCTGTTGCAGTCCAACCACAGCGTGATCCGCCGCCGCTGTTCCGGGGTCAGCCGCACATCGTAGTGGCCGGCCGCCAGCAACTGGTAGAGCTTCGAGACGCGCGCACCCTCCTGCCCCGGGATCGAGTATTGCCGCTCCTTGAGGGCGATGCCGTTGCCGCCGCTCTTGCCCCAGGCCAAGGGCCGCAGCGTGTGGAAGGCCTCCGACCACCCGAACTTGGCCAGCCGATCCCCGCGCAGACTCGGCGCCTCAGGCTCGTTGTCGTGGCATTCGACGCATTGGGTATCGAGCACCGGTTGGACCAGCCGCGGAAAGGTCAGTGGATACGCTCCCGGCGCCTCCGGTCGGAGCGCCGATGGGGGCCGGCGCAAGGCCATCGGAGGGGCTTGGCCGGGCATCTTGGGGGTGCCATGCCGGTTGGCGTGACAACCCACACAACTGAGGTGTTCGCCGGGATGCACGTAGGTGTCGCTGCGCATAGTCTGCACCGCCAAGCCCTGCTCATCGAGGAGTTGGAAGTAGACCGGAGCGCCCGCGGGCATGCGGAAATACGCGCTGCCGTCGGCCTCGACCGGCGCGACGCCCAACACGCCGCGCGCCAGGGACTGCGAAGCGGCGCCGATGTTGGGAGCGTCTTGAAAGGGGTTATCCTTGGGGAACAAGTTGATGACGCGCAGTTCCTTGATGGTCGTGCCCGGCGGCAAGGGTGGGTGGCTCGCGTACACATTCATCACCGCCACAGTGCCCTCGGATAAATCCGCCTCCGGCTCCCGATCCGCCTGCGCCTGGAGCGTCGCCGTGGGCAACACCACCGGACGCGCCCGCGGCCGCAACGGGATGGGATCCAAACATGCGATTGCAGGGTCGCGGTACAGCAGTTCGCGATTGCCAAAGGTGTCGATCAGGTAGATCCCGTAGTTCCGCTGGCCGGGGTCGTAAACGGCGAGGAAATAGTCCTCGCTCAAGGGCCAAGGCGTGCCGTAGACCTCGCTGAGCGGGTCGTGCTTGCCCTTGGCATGGGGCACGCCCGGGGCGGACTCAGACTCCGGGAAAGGCACCTCCGGCGTCACCCGCTCGAGTTGAGCGGTGCCCCGGTCCTCCGGTTGCCGCACATCGATCAGCACCAGCGAGCCGTAGGCTTCCCCATGATGCGGCGCGGCCACCGCCACGTACTTGTGCGAACCCGGGATCGCGCGAATGGACATCTCCATCCAGGGCCGCAGTTCCCGTTGATCCGGGTAGTTGCCGTGCGGACTGCGCGGGTCTCGGCCGTCCGGGGTGCAAAGCCAAAGGTGATGGGCTACGTCCGAGTCGCGATCCACATAGTCCCAGCGCGTGTAGGCGATGAGACCGTGGTTATCCACGCTGGGGTGCCATTCCTGGGTGTCGTGCCAGCTCAACTGGATCATGTCGCTGCCGTCAGGCATCATGGCGTGCAGCGTGCCGCTGGGCAGCGGCCGCATCCCGCACCGCACCTGCCCGCCCGCGCGTTCCGAGATGAACGCAATGCGGCCGTTGGGCAAGAAACACGGATCGAAATCGTTCCAGCACCCGTCGGTCAACTGCCGCAGGCCTGTCCCATCCACCTGCGCCCGGAAGATGTGATAGGTGCTCTCCGGCCGAAAATAATGGTGGGCCGCCACCCGGTCATTGAAGATCTCCTCGGGCCGCCAATACTGCTCCGCAAAGGATGCGCCCGGAGGGATTTCGTGTTCCGCTTCGCTGAACGCGAAGAGGATGGTTTGCCCGTCGTAATCCAAATCGAGCGAGATGAACGCGCCTTGGTTCTCGAGCACCCGGCCCTCGAGCCGGCCCGATACGACCTTGGCATGCCCCAGCACGCTTCGCACCCGGGGGGCCGGGCCGAAAGGTTCCTCGAGCACGAACGCACCGCCCGCCTTCTGAGCGTTGAATCCCAGGTACTGATCCACCATGTGGCGATGGCCGCGGACCTGCTTGTTGTGTTTGAGAAAGACAATGGCATCGAAGTCGAGCAGGGGATTCTTAAACGAGATGGCCCGGCGCAGGGCCGTCAGTTTCCGGAACAACGCGCGTTGGTCGACCTCGGACGCGGCGACTTGGCTGCGGAGGGCTTCCACTTCCGCCCGCAACTCCGCCAGAGCCGCTTCCTCCCCGCTCAGGTCAGGGGCTCCATCCAATACGCGCAGGTCGGCCAGCAGCGCGCTGGTCCGGCGCCAGACCACATCGACCGGGGTGCGATCGACCTCGAGGATCAGCGCCTCCGGCCGGCGAGTCTCCCGCGCCAGCCGCGCCTGATCCCATTGCTGGCTGGCTTGGATCTGCCGCGCCAACTCGGCGAACTCGTCTGGGCCAACCTCCGTCGCTGCGCCAAGGCAAGCGCACCCGGCCAAAGCAGCCAGCCAACCGCATAAGGGCTTCATGGGAGGGAGCCTACTCCTGGCGACCCCGGTGAGGCAATCCGAACTTCACCCAGCCACCGGTGCCTAGTCTAGAGGTCCCTTTCGTACAAGCGGTAGGTCTTGTAGACCCGGGCGCCGAACAACTCGATCAACCGCCGCATTTTGACGTTGTCCTCGAGCACCCACGACGCCTCGGCCTCGCGGAAGCCGATCTTGAACCCGGTCTGGAGACCCTCGGCGAGCATGACGGACTCGAGGCCGCGCTGGCGGTAGCCCTCCTTAACCCCAAAAATGATCACCCGCCCCAGCGGCGGCATCTTCCAGCCCAACAGATACGGCAGCAGGCCCAGCAGGCGCGGCGTGAGCAGGCGCCCGCGCAGGGGCTTAAGGGCTCGGTTGAAGTCCGGTACCGCCAGCAAGAACGCCACCGCCTCATCGCCGTCCTCGACCAGCCAAACCAACCCTTCGACCAAGAGCGGCTTGAGGCGGTCGGCCATGAAATCGATCTCGGCCTCGGTCATCGGCACAAACCCCCAGTTCTGCTCCCAAGCTGCGTTGTAGACCTCCTTGATCTTCGTCAGATCGGTTTGCAACGTGCGGCGTCGGACCGGCCGGAACGTCAGGTCCGGGTTGCGCCTCCGGCATTTGTCGGCAATCCGGTGGAGCCGGTCTAGCGGGCTGTGGGCCAGGTCGATGTGGTACGCCAGGAGATCCTTGGCCTTCCGAAAACCGGCCGCCGCCACCAAGTCCACGTAATAACGCGGGTTGTAGGTCATCATCAGAACCGGGTCCGAACCGAACCCATCCACCAGCAACCCGCATTCGTCGTTGCTGGTCGGGTTCATGGGACCGAGCAACTTGCGTTGGCCGTGGCGCTGCGCCCAGTCGCGCACCGCCCCGAAGAGCGCCTCGCTGACCGCGGGTTCGTTCACCGACTCGAAGTAGCCGAAGAAGGCGGTCTGCTCGTTCTGATGGCGGTTGTAATGGTGATCCAGAATGCCGGCAATCCGGCCCACCGCCTTCCCCGCCCGCTCCGCCACCCACAACTGCAACTCCGCATGCTGGAACAGCGGGTTCGCGTCCGTGAACACTTTCTCCAGATCGAACAGCAACGGCGCGACCCAGTTTGGGTCGCCGTCGTAGATCGCGTAGCTGACTTCAAGGAACCGCCGCACCTCCGCCCGGCATCGGGGAAGCGGCACGACGCGGAGTTCAGCGCTCATCGTCCTGAATCGAGCGCGGTCGCGCCGCGCTTGGGCAAAGCTGACATGGGCGGGATTGTGGCCAAGCCTCGGCCGGCGCGTCAACCACGCCGCCTGCGCCCAACTCCGACCTTGCGAGATAAGCCACCGCTTCCGCCACGCCGCCCTGCGGATGGATGACGTCAGTGTTGCCCAGGGTGGCGCCTGGATGCCCTAGTCCTAGTCCGCGTCTGCGTCCTCTGCCAATTCGCTCTTCGGGTAGACCTCCGGGGCAATCTCCGCCCTCCGGATCAGCTCTTGCAGATCTCGGATGATGGTGCGACGCGCGACGCGGAACTGGCGCGCCAACGCCGAGATATTCGGGCGCTCAGTGGTCCCTTGCAGGCGCTTGCGGATCTCCGTCTGGCGACTCAGCCGGTCGGTGGACCGGCTCAGCAGTTCCTCGATATCGACCCGCTTCGAGCGTTCGAGGGCCTCGAACTGCCGCACAATCTCCGCCTCGCCGCATTCGCGCAGGGCCGTCGCCACCGTCCGCCGCAAATCGTCCAGATCCACCGGCTTCGTGAGGCAATAATGCGCCCTCCGCGGGCCCTGGAGCGCTTGCATCTGCTGGTGCACCTCGAGCGCGCCCGAGACCACAATAATCGGCACGTACGGCAACAGGTCCTTGAGCTCCGGCAGAAACTCCAGGCCCCGTTCTCCGTGCGCCAGCACGTGGTCCAACACAATCAGGTCCGGGCGATCCCGCGCCACTGACGTTAGCGCGCGCGATCCCGTCTTGGCGCGCATCAGGTCGTAGTCCGCCAGCGCCTCCTCGTAAATCTCGTACTGGAGGTCGTCGTCCTCGATCACGAGAATGCGTTTGCGGTTCATGGCGAATCCGAGGAAAAACATGCGCCCGAGCCGGACCGAACGCAAGGCAGACGGGTAGCTACCCCCGAACTCTCCTCGTCCCGCCAACCGCCCGGTCCGCAGCAGCCCGGCGGCGAATCGGTCCGGGCGCAGACCTCAGGCGCACCACCCAGGGGCGGTCGACGGCGCACGAAAGATGGTGGACGAAAGCTTGCCAGGGGAGCAAGAACCACGTTCCATGAAGGTCGTTCCTGATGAGACGTCGGGATCAACGAGCGTCTGCAGGTAGGGCGCGCAGTCCTCTGCGCGCCGTAAAACGCTGTGCACCCTGGAAGTTGCGGCGCGCAGAGGACGGCGCGCCCTACCGCCGCCGGTTGCCCCAGCTCCGTGACTTTTATGAGTATGCCTAGCCAAGCAGCCCCTCAGAAGCGAGCACGGGCGTCTCGCCCGTGGCCCTGCGCGCAACACGCCTGCGCTCACCACTTGTCCTACTTGCAACAGGTCGCGGGACCAGCCAAATCTCCGCGGCACGGCTTCACGTTGATCGAGTTGTTGGTGGTGATCGCTATCATTGCAATCTTGGCCGGTTTGTTGTTGCCCGCCTTGGGCAAGGCCAAAGCCAAAGGGCACGGCATCGCCTGCCTGAGCAACCTCAAACAACTCCAGTTGGCCCATGCCTTGTACGCGGACGAATACCAGGACCGCCTGGTGCCCAACCTCGAGCCGGGCAATGCCGTGGGCAGTTGGGTCAAGGGCTGGCTCGATTATACCTCCAGCACGGACAACACCAACACGCTCTATCTGACCGATCCGGAGCACGCCAAGCTGGCCCCGTACAGCAACCGAGCGGCCGGCATCTACAAGTGCCCCGCCGACCGCAGCGCCGTCCGGGTCGGCAGCCGCACGCAACCGCGCGTCCGCAGCGTGGCGATGAGCGTGGCCGTCGCCGACCCTGCCGGTGGCAATTGGCTCAACTACCGCGTCGCGCGCCCGAAATTCGTCGTCTTTTACAAAACCTCCGACTTTAGCCTCGGCGCCCCCACGAAGGTCCATGTGTTCGTGGATGAACACCCGGACAGCATCAACAACGGCGCCTTTGGCGTGTGGATGGCGGATCTGGCCAACCCGACCCGAGCCTACATCTTCGATTACCCAGCCAGCTACCACAACGGCGCCTGCGGGTTCTCCTTCGCCGACGGCCACGGCGAGATCAAGAAATGGCTCGATGGCCGCACCAAGGCCCAAATCAAACACTCGAATTGGCTGACGCTCGGCGTCGATTCCCCGAACAACCGCGACATGCTCTGGCTGACCGAACATACCTCGGTGCCGGAACCTTGACCTGCGCCCGGATCAGTCCTCCCTGCTTATGAACAGCCGCCAACGACTCGAGTCGGCCTTGAACCACCGCGCCCCGGACCGTGTGCCGGTGGACTTTGGCGCGACCTTTGTGACCGGCATCCACGTCTCGGTGGTTCAGCGTTTGCGTCAACGGCTGTTGGGCGAGCGCGATCACCGGGTGCGGGTGATCGAGCCCTACCAAATGCTCGGCGAGATCGACGATGCCCTGCGCCAGACCCTGGGCATCGATGTGCTGGGCGCCGCGCCGCGCCGCTCGCTCTTCGGCACCGAAGCTAAAGACTGGAAACCCTTCACCCTGTTCGACGGCACCGAATGCCTCGTGCCGGGCACCTTGAACCTCACGCCCGCCCCCGATGGCGGTTGGCTCATGCACCCCGAGGGCGATACCAACGCGCCCCCCAGCGGGCACATGCCCCAAGGCGGTTACTTCTTCGACGCCATTATCCGGCAGGAACCGATCGACGAGGCCCACCTCGACCCGGCCGACAACTGTGAGGAATTCGGCCCGCTCGGCCCCGAGGATCTGGCCCACTTCCGCGCCCAAGCGGATCGGCTCAAGGCCCGGTCCGACTCTGGCGCGATTCTGGTGGTCCCAGGCACGGGCTTTGGGGACATCGCGCTCGTGCCGGCGCCCTGGCTCAAGCGCCCCAAAGGCATCCGCGACGTGGCCGAGTGGTACATCTCCACCAAGACACGCCGTGACTACGTGCGACAGGTCTTCGAGCGCCAGTGCGCGGTTGCGCTCGAGAATCTCGAGACGCTCATCGGCCTGTTCGGCGACTGGCTGCAAGTGGCCCTGATCACCGGCACGGACTTCGGCACCCAACGCGGACCGTTCATCTCACCCGAGACCTATCGCGAGCTGTTTCAGCCGTTCCATCGGCAGGTCAATGACTTGGTCCACCGTCGCACTCGCTGGAAGACCTTCATCCACTCGTGCGGCTCGGTGTACGCCCTGATCCCGCACTTCATCGCTGCCGGCTTCGACGTGCTCAACCCCGTGCAGTGCTCGGCCACGGACATGGACGCCGCGCGGCTTAAACGCGAGTTCGGCCGGGACCTGGTGTTTTGGGGCGGCGGCGCTGACACGCAGCAGACCCTGGCGTTTGGGCGACCGGAAGAGGTCTATCGCGAAGCGCGCGAGCGAATTGGCATCTTCAACCAAGACGGCGGTTACGTGTTTAACACCGTCCACAACATCCAGGGCAATACCCCCATCGATAACGTCGAAGCCCTCTTCCGAGCTGTCCGCGAGAGCGGTGAAAGTGCCGGCTGACGGCGTCGAGTTGCCCAGACGCGTCGTGGCCACCTCTGTCCACAGCGGTTGGCGGCGTGTCGAGGATTGCGCGCTCTACCAGCAAACCGCCGTCACCTCTGTCGGGTTCCTTTGTCGCTCACTTCTGTCGCCCACCTTTGTCGCCCACCTTTGTCGCTCGCCTTTGTCGCTCACCTTTGTCGCTCGCCTTTGTCGCTCGCCTTTGTCGCCCACCTTTGTCGCTCCCTTCCCTTCTCCTCCCTCGCCCTTTGCGCTGTTGGCACCCAGCACTCCATGGGGAAGCGCTCTTGGTCCTTGGTCCGGTTCGTGGCTGCGCGGTTGCGGAGGCAGAGGATCGCAGCTCCGGGCAGCGGGGCAGTACGACCTGCTAGGCGCAATGAGGGAGCGACGAAGACCGTCGACAAAGGCGAGCGACAAAGAGGGGCGACACAGGGAACGGGGCGATGGGAAGGCTAGGGGACAATGGAGGTCGTTGATCCGAGAGTCGGTCCCGACAGATACTCCGCCCGGTAGGTCCGGCCGGGGGTGGCCAGCGAGCCGGGGTCTTCGGTGCACAAGACGCACTGAGGCTCACGTTCTGTCAACGTCCTGTCAACTTCTTTGAAGCTGGCAGACCATTAGGATTCTCTTTGTGCCGCAACCCATTGCGAGGGCGGGAGGACGGGGAGATGGAGCGGGACGGGACCGAACGCCGGGTTAGGGGTTAGTGGCTGGCGGGTGGTGGGGAGGCGAACGGACGGTACGGCCTACTGGCCAGCGGGGGCCCCGGAGAGTGGAGCGGCCTGGGGCGATTCCCGGCCCTCGGACGGCCAACTGCGCGGGCGGAGAGCGGGGTCAGGCGGTGACCGGCGGCAGGTCGCCCAACCGCTCGAATCCTTCCTCGATGGTCGTGGTGTTCTGAATGCGAGCCAACCGGGCATAGAGCCCGCCGGTGGCCAGCAGTTCCTCGTGCGAGCCGCGCTCGACAATGGTTCCGTGCCGCAACACGAGGATCAGGTCCGCCCGCACAATGGTGCTGAGGCGGTGCGCGATGACGAAGCTGGTGCGCCCGGTCATGAGGTGTTCGAGCGCCTCCTGAATCAGGCGTTCGGTTTGAGTGTCCACGCTGGCCGTGGCTTCATCGAGGATCAGGATGGGCGCGTCCTTGAGGAGGGCCCGGGCGATGCTGACGCGTTGTTTCTCGCCGACACTGAGTTTCACGCCCCGCTCCCCGACGCGGGAGTCGTATCCGTCCGGCAACCGGCTGATGAAGTCGTGGCAATTGGCGGCACGGGCAGCGTCGAGGAGGGCGTCCTGGCAAGCGTTGATGCGGCCATAGAGGATGTTATCGCGCAAGGTGCCGTTAAAGAGGAAGGGTTCCTGGCTGACGACGGCGATTTGGGCGCGGAGGGTGTCCAGGGGCCAGTGGCGGATGTCGTGCCCATCGATGAGGATCCGACCCGAGGTCAGTTCGTAGAAGGCGGGCAGCAGGTTAACGAGGGTGGACTTGCCCGCGCCCGTGGGGCCTACCAGAGCCGCCATCTGACCAGGCCGCACCTCGAGGTTGATGTCGGCCAGTGCCACCTTGCCGGTGCCATAGCTGAAGCCCACCCGATCATAGACCACTTCACCGCGGGCGCGCCAATCCGAAGGTAGGGCGGTTCCCCCAGGCACGCCCTGTCCGGCGCGGGCCCGAGCTTCTTCCGGGGCGTCGAGGATGTCGAACACACGGGCGGCTGCGGCCCGGGCGGACTGGAGCATCTGATTGAGCATGTGCAAGCGGCCGATGGGCTCGTAGAAGAACATGCCGGCGTACAACATGAAGGCGACCAACTCACCTACCTCGAGTTGGCCGGCGATCGCCTGCGCCCCGCCAAACCAAAGAACCAGGGCAATGCCGAGGGCCCCGACGAATTGCATGGCGGGGCCGTACCAGGCCCAGGCCCGCATGACCACCAGGGTGCCTTGGCGGAGGTCATCGGCCCGGGCCGCGAAGCGCTGGTCCTCTTGTCGCTCGCGGCCGAAGGCCTTGATCTGCCGGATGCCTTGGAGGTTGTCCATGAGCAGGGCGTTCATGGCACTGGCCGCCTCGCGTTGGCGCCGGTACCGCCGGTGAGCCGTCGTCGTGTAGTAGAGAGCGCCCGCGGCCAACAGCGGCATGGGCAACAAGGCCAGCACCGCCAGGGACGGGCTGTAGAGGAACATGAAGGTCAACGCGCCGCCGATGCTCAACACGGCTACGGCGCCCTGCTCGACGCCGTCGATGAGGAGGCGCTCGACGTTGTTGACGTCTTCGATGACGCGCGTCATGAGGTCGCCGGATGCGCGGGGATCGAACCACGCGACCGGCAACCGTTGGAGCCGGGCGTAGACATCGCGGCGCATGTCGAAGATGACGTTTTGTTCGAGGCGATTGTTGACGCGGATGCGCAGGCTGTTGAAGACCTCGCGGAGGAAGAAGGCCCCGATCAACCCGAGCGCGGCCGGCGCGAGCAGATCCTGTCGTTGCCGAGCCACCACATCGTCGATGATCACGCGCGTGAGTTTCGGGTACAACAACGCGCAGGCCAACGAGAGCACGGCGCAGGCGATCGTTGCCAGGGACAGCCCCCAGTACGGTCGCAGGTAAACGGCCACACGCCGCACGACCTCGCCGGTCCGGCGCGGCTGCGATTTGAAGGTGGGGTCGGTGTGCGCCCCGAAACCCGGATGACTCGACACCCCTCGGTTAAACCAAAGATGCGGCGGGCTGGGAAAGCCTTTTCGAGGCAGCCTTTTCTGGGCGGGTTGGCCAACAGGTGCGGTCGGACCGGACGGATGTCTGGTAGAACCTGGTGCGGGCGGTGTGCCGGCAGGTGGCTGGGCCGGGCCGTTCAGGTCTGTCAACGTCTTTATCACTGTCTCACTGTCATCTCTTGCTGGGCGGGAAGGCTTGGGTGTTGCGCTGGTTGTGGGTTCAAAGCGAAAGGGCTCTCGGCTACGGCTACGGCGGCCAAGGCCAACCCGAAACGCGCGAGCGCGAGGGGACAAGTGTGTCAACCTCTTTATAACTGTCATATTGCACTGAGCGGGGGGCGGGGGCTGGTGGGAAGGCCAGCATGTTGCCTGCGTTGGGTTTAAAGGGTCCCGGATGGGGCGGGCGAGCGGAACGTACGTAGGAAAAGGAAAAGGAAAAGGAGAACGTAGGCAGCGTAGGCAGGAAAAGAAGGGTACGTAAGAACGCAATGAAGCCGAGGCGTTGAAACGTCGGTCGTCGGTTGGTAGGTGACGCGCTCGGTCGGTTTTGGCAGGGTTACGCGCCATGAAGACCTGCGCGCAATACCTGGCTGGCATTGGCATGGCTGGCGTGACCTTGACCACGGCCCCTCCTAGCGGCCGATGCCACGCTCATCGACGTGCGACGAATCTGGGATCAGGCGCCGCACAACGCCTTTACGGACCTGACGCGCTGGCGGGGCGCCTGGTACTGCGTCTTTCGCGAAGGCAAGGGCCACGTTTCGCCCGACGGCGCGGTGCGGATCCTGGTTTCAACGGACGGCGACCAGTGGGAATCGGCGGCTCGGCTCACGTCGAGCACGGCGGACTTGCGCGACCCGAAGATTGTGGTGACGCCCGAGGACCGGCTCATGGTGACGGCGGCGGGCGCCCTCCACCCGCCGTCCGAGACCAGGCACCAGACCCACGCGTGGTTCTCGACGGACGGTCGTTCCTGGGGTGAGCCGAGCGCGATCGGCGAGCCGAATCTGTGGTTATGGCGGGTGAGCTGGCGCGGCGACCGGGCCTATGGAGTCGGGTACGACACCGCGGGGGAACGTTTCACCCGGCTGTACTCGAGTCGGGACGGGCGCCAGTTCGAGCCCTTGGTGCGGACCTTGTTTGACGCCGGCTATCCGAATGAGACTTCCCTGGTGTTCCTGCCCAACGGCGATTGCCTGTGCCTGCTGAGGCGCGACGGCCAACCCGGGACGGGTCAACTGGGCCGAGCTCAGCCGCCCTACACCGAATGGACCTGGAAAGATCTGGGCATCAAGATTGGCGGGCCGCACATGCTGCGACTGCCGGACGGGCGGTTGATCGCGGCGGTGCGGTTGTACGACGGCGGAGCGCGGACGGCGTTGGGTTGGGTCGAGCCTGGGGCGGGGACGTTGAGGGAGATCTTGACGCTGCCTTCGGGGGGCGACACCAGTTACCCCGGGCTGGTCTGGCACGACGGTTTGCTCTGGGTGAGCTACTACTCGTCGCACGAGGGCCAGACGAGCATCTATTTGGCAAAGGTCCGACTCGAACCGCGCGCCCCTCGACACGGACGCCGCACGGCCGGAGGGCACGCAAGTCCTGCGCAATCTCGAGTACGTCGCGGGCGGCCACGAGCGGCAGCGGCTGGATTTGTATCTGCCGCCGGATGGTGGGCAACGGCCGGTGATTGTTTGGGTGCACGGCGGCGCGTGGCTCGGGGGCAGCAAAGACCGATGTCCGGCGTTGAGCTTCCTGCGTGACGGTTTTGCGGTGGCGAGCGTGAACTACCGGCTCAGTCAGCACGCGCTCTTCCCGGCCCAAATCGAAGATTGCAAAGCCGCCGTGCGCTGGCTGCGCGCGCAGGCGACCACCTACATGCTGGATCCGGACCGGATCGGGGTTTGGGGCGCGTCAGCGGGCGGACACCTGGTGGCGTTGCTCGGCACGACGGGCGACGTGAAAGAGTTCGATACCGGCGGGCACCTGGCACACTCGAGTCGCGTCCAGGCCGTGTGCGATTTCTTTGGCCCGACGGACTTCACGCGGATGAGCCAGTTCCCGAGCACCATGGACCATGACGCCCCCGATCGGCTAGTCCGCGGACCGCCGTTGCGCCCGGGACGTGAGCGGTCCGGCCAGGTTCAAGCCTGCCCCGCCGACAGTGGCTTGCAGGTTCATTCTTCGCCGACGGTTGTCCGGTACTTGACGCCTTCCGGCACCGGCACCGCCACGGGCACGGTGGTGGCTTCGGTTCCTGCGGTGCGCCGACTTGTGTCCACGGCCACAAAAGCGGTGTAGGCCGACATGAGGCCGTAGTCGAGGGCCACCTGGCGGACTGCCCCGACGAGCTCATGGTCGGGGTCCAGCACCGCTTGGTCGGCAAGGTCAGCGATCTTGAGTCGGGCCCAGACCGCGGGCAAGGCGCGCCGCGCCGGTTCGGCCTCTGCCAGCGTGATCGGGATGGCGAACGTGGTCGGTTGGCCCCCGGCGAGGCCAGAGACACGCAGGGTGGCGGGGCCGGTTCCGTCAAATCGGCCAGCCAAGATCACCGGTCGACCGACGAAGAGGTCGGGCAGTTGGCGGGGGAAAACGTCCGTGACCCGCAGGTCGCCCCAGTCGATGGTCAGGTCGGTCAGCGCCGGGTGTGCGATGCGGTCGAAGAACCGGTCCATCACCTCGGCCGCATCCGTGCGCAAGCCGAGGTAAGCGACCGCGCCGCGACCGGCCTTGGCCATGTGTTCGAGCAAGTACCGATTGACGGCCGAGCCGACGCCGAAACTGAAGATGCGCGCCGGGCCGAGGCGTTGGCGGATGGCATCGAGGATCTGGACTTCGTTGCCGATGTAACCGTCGGTGAGGAAGGTCACGAAGCGCAGGCGGGCGGGATCATGGGGGAAATCGAGGGCGGCCTTGATGCCGTTGATCATCATCGTGCCGCCTTCGCTCTCGAGCTCGGCGAGGTAAGCCAGGCCGCGGTGGACATTCTCGGGTGAGGCCGGCAGCGGCGAGGGTCCGAGCTGCGAGGCTTCATTCGAGAAGCGGACGATCTGGAAGGTGTCCGACGGTTCGAGGCGGCGCAGGGCGCGTTGGATAGCGGCTTTGGCTTGAGCGAGCGGTTGGCCGGACATGCTCCCCGAGCAATCGAGCACGAACACCAATTCGAGCGGCTGCCGGCTTAGTCCGGCGAGGGATTGCGGCGGGTAAAGCATGAGGGTGAAGTACCCTCCTCGTTCCTCCCGGTGGGCGAGGAAATCCGACTTGATCCGATCGCCGGCCACGCGATAGCGGAGGACGAAATCGCGGTTGGGAATGTGATCGGCCGGGCTGAGCGTGACGGTGGCTCGACCCGGTTCGTGCCTTTGCTGGGCGATCGTGTGGGTGCGGCAGGAGATCTCCTCGAGGGCTACGCCCGCGTCCAGGTGCACCTCGAGGGCGAGGTCGTGGCCGCTGCGTTCGCCGGGTCGGAGGTATTGGACCTCGGTGCGTTGGCCTGAGCGGCCGGGTTGACCGCGGGCGACGGCGCCGATGCCAGCGGTCGAGCCGGGCGGGTTGAACCGGGGCCCAACGACCGTCGGGAACACGAACTCGTACCAGCCGTCGTCGTAGGCGAGGGTGTGGAAGTAGGTGAGGGTGACGTCGATTGGGTGGCCCGGCTCGAGGTTCGCGACCGCTTGGGTGAAGATGTTGGGCCGTTCCTGGGTCAGGAGCGAGGCGACGTAGCCCTGGCTCTTGGCCGCTTGGTAGATGGCTTCGGCCTCACTGCGTTCGCGGATGATCCCGCGGATGCGGCGTTCGCCGATGGTCATGACGAAGCCGTCGACGGCGGCGTTGTGCGGCAAAGGAAAGACATAGATGGCCTCGATCTTGCCGTCGTAGGGATTGCGAAACTGTTGCGTGACCTGGACGGCCGCGATGTAACCGCTGATTGTCGCCCGGACCGCAGTGTGCTCGAGTGGGAGCGGGACGGTTTCACCCGCGCCGGTTTTCGTGACCAACTCACCACTGCCGGGCGCGTCGGCTTCGGCCGGCGGGCTGGCCGGTTCGGCGCGGGCAACGACCCAGAGTTCCTCCTCGATCGAGGGTAGGGAACCGGGCAGGGCAGGCTGCGCACGGACGCCTGCCCGGCCAAAACCATGCGCGGTGATGGGCGAGATGCCCCTTTGCGAGACTGAGCTCATGCAGCCGGCGAGCAGCACGGCCAGGAGGGCACCAATCAGCAGCAGCCCGGCGGCCCCGCGGCCAGGCGCCGGGCGTTTGCGCGGATCGAGTCGAGCGGTGCTCATGGCGATTTCCTTTCTTGGGCGGTGAGAGTGAGGTGGATTTTCCGGCCACTGACCGTGGCAGCGGTCATCAGCCGCGCAGTCCAGCGCGGCGGGTCCGCCCCGCTGGTCTGGAGGTGGAGCGTGGCGACACGGGTCTTGCCGGTGGGCAGTTGGTCGGCGGGCGCGGTGCTGAAAGCGGCTAGGATGACGCGTTCGTGTTGGATGGCCTTGGGATCGTAGTAGGGTGGGGAACGGAAGGCGGGGTGCTCGCCACCCTCGATCCCGACGATCTTGGTCTGGCCGCCTTGGGCGCTGAACTCGAGCTGATAGGCGGCCAGCGGTTCGGCCTGCGTGTCCGCGAGCAGGTCTACGGTGCGAAACCGGACGACCTGGTTGGTGGGCGCCGGTGCCGGTTGCCCGAGCGAACACACCGCCAACAGTTGGACCAGAGCCAGCAGCAAGCTGTGCCGAACTCGCTCGAGCGGAGCGCTTCTCGTCGTCGACAGATCAGTGATCACAGGGTGACAAATCTAGATCAGGACTTGACCATGATGACAGCAGGTTTAGGCGCCTTGCTTGGCGCGTTGTAGAACGAGCGGCCAATGGCTCTCGAATTCGCCCACCAGATCGTTGAACGCCGTACGCTCGATGTCGCGGCGCGCGCGATCGGCCGCCTCACGGGATTCCCAAGCGTTGGTGCGGAGGTCGCGCTTGGCGTTGGCCTCGAAGGCGGCATAGATAAAGCCGGTGCGCGTGTCGATGAGCAGGGCCGAGGCGGTCGCGCGCACGAAGACACGGCGGGTGGGTGAGAGCCCCAGGGTGATGACGTTGAGGGCGATCGATGCGTCGTGGTTGTAGAACGACGTGTCCAGGGTGTACAACAAGAGCATGTCGGCCTTGAGTCGGGCGGCGGCTTCTCGCAGTTCGCGATCCGACTCGAGCGTCTGCGGCAGGAGTAGCCGGCTCAGGTTGATGAAGCCACCCACCCCAGGCAGCCGGGCCAACCGCTGGAAGTCGGCCTCTTCCTCGAACTCGCTGACTGTGACGACCGCGTAGCGGCCTTGACCGAAAACGCCGCCTTCCCGCTCGGTAAAGTAGCTCCGGTAGCGCGGCGCCTGGACCCGCACGGCTACGATGCTGGCTGGGAAGACCGCGGCTGGAGCAGCGGCGAAGCTCTCGCGCAGGCTTGCTCCGGCGCTGGCGATGGCTGAGAAGTCGGCTCGACCGCTCGGGGGGATGTAGGTGGTTCTGCAGCCGCACAGGACAACGCAGCCGCTCAGCAGCAACGCGGTCAACCAACCTCGCGCCGATGAGACGTCGCGCGGGACTCGAGCCTGCCGGTAGGGCGCGCAGTCCCCTGCGCGCCGCCAACCGCTGTGGACAAAGGAAGCCGCGGCGCGCAGTGGACTGCGCGCCCTACCGCCCCCCTCCTGTAATTCATCACCGTGGCTCCTGGATCGGCCGCGCGGGATGGGCGGGATCGGCGTGTGAGCGCGAGGGGGTGGCGACGGGTTCATAACCGGGTGGGGTGTTCGAGCCGGACGGCTTGGTAGGCGATGAACTCGACGTCGTGACGGTCCGTCACGCCGTCGCCGTTGAGATCGCGCAGCCGGTCGGAACTGGAACGGTGTCCCTGCTCGAGTTCGAGGGCGAGGGCGTAAGCGTCGAGGACATCGACGCGGCCGTCGCGGTTGATGTCCTCGGCCGCAGCGCTTGTCCGGTGGGTGTTGGGGGCGCGGTCCCGCTGTGCCCAGCGCGGGACCAGCCAAACGCCCAGGATGACTGCGGCGGCCACGGCCACGGCAGCCCACGGCATGAACGCGGGCCGGAGTTGTTGGCGAACCGCCTTGGCAAAGGCGAGCAAGGCCAAGCCGAGGTTCTTCCTCGCAGGGACAGCTTGTGCGGGGAACGGATGTGCTAGACGCTCCCTAGCGTGGCGCAGGACGGTCTCGTCCACGTGGCGCGGAACCGGCACGGTGGGTGGCCGGAGTTGGCGCAGGGCGGCGACGAGGCGGGGGGGAGGCAGAAGGTCGTTGTCGCGCGGTGGTGGTGGGGAAGGATCCATGAGGCAGCCTTGCGGAGTTGGGCGAGGAGGTATGGGATCTAGGGTTTGCTGGTCGTAATCTGCGCAGAAAGTCCTTCAGAGCTCCAAATCCTAAATCCTAAATCCTAAATCCTAAATCCTAAATCCTAAACCTCCTTGGCTCGGTTGTAGCGTCCGAGCTTTGGCTTCCGGATGGGACCTCGAGCGAGACTCCAGCCTGCGGGTAGGGCGCGCAGTCCTCTGCGTGCCGCCAACCGCTGCGGACATTGGAGGCCGCGGCGCGCAGAGGACTGCGCGCCCTACCACTGAGGTCAGGTCCAGGGCGGCAACTGCTGCGGATAGCCAGAGGGTTGGCGCGGAGCCGACCAACCGCGGTTCGGTCTATGGTGTTGACGTGCACTACTGCTTAAGTGTGGCGCCGGCCCGAAAGGTTCATTCAGTGAAGAGAGCATGGATACGCGGATCGCGGCGCAGGGTGGCGAGGGCGTTGTGGATGCGCGACTTGACGGTGCCAACAGGCACGTCCAGCACGTGGGCAATCTCCGCGAGAGTGAATCCCTCGACGAACCGCAACCACAGGGTCTCGCTTTGTTCTTCTGGGAGTCCGGCCAGGGCGAGTTCAAGTGGTTCGGTTGCGCCTACGTCAGGCGCGCTGACCGGGGTATGGTTCAGTGCAGCTTGCTCGGCGGCGCTGGACTGGTAGCGGGCGGTCTTGCGGCGTGCCGCAATGGCCAGGTTCCGAACGGCCGGGTACAGGAAGGTCTTGAGGCTGGCGGTCAGTTTGAACCCAGGGAACTTGCGGAGCAGGTAAAGGAAGGTCTCCTGGAGGACGTCCAGCGCCAGATCAGGATCGCCGGTGACACGCACGGCTTGGCCCACGACCCAATCGCGGTAGCGGTGGTAGAGGACGGCGAAGGCCGCCGCGCTGCCGTCGTTGACGGCCGCGATCAGGTCCTGATCTGTCTGCGTCTCGATTTCGAGTTCGGGGTCCACCGGCTTCGGCGGCTCGGCAGCCTCGCCCTACCCTGCCATCGGAGGCTCGGCAGGAGCCTCGCCCTACCTTGCCGACAGCGGCTCGCGCCCTACCTTGCCTGCAAGCGGCCGACGATCCCCAATCTCAGCCATGCACCTGCCGCCTGAGCTGCTAACGTCGCGCCCTACCTTGCCTGCAAGCGGCCGGCTATCCCGGGGGCTGATCATTCAGTGCGCGAGCGGGCTGAAAGGTTCACGCCAAGGGCCGAGCGAGGTCACCGGGCGGAGGCGCGCGACCCGGGCTCGCCCTGCGGTGAACCTCGCCAGGCCGGGGAGGGGCGTCGTCAGGGGCGTCGTCAGGGTTTGCGCTTGATCCAGGCGACATACCCACCGCCCGACGGCAGCTCGAGCTCGAGGCTGTCCGCGGCCGTCAATTCGCGGCCGACCTCGACCGCCACACCGCTCGGGCGCGGCTCTGCGTCTCGATAGAGCGTGGCCAGGTACGGGCCGGATCCGAGGAAGTCGAGACGGGTGACCCACGGTTTAGTCTTGTCGGACCCGTTGATGACGCCCACGTACCACTCCTCGCCGGCCCGGCGGGCGAAGCCGACGCACTGCCCGATGGTCGAGCCGGTCAGGACGCGGGTTTCGTCCCAGACCAGGGGCAGGGCTTGGACCAGGCCCAGGAACACACTGGCGCGATAATCTTCGGGATGATCCGGCCAGCATAGGAACGAGGTGGTGGCGATGATGGCGGTGGCCATTTGGAAGACAGCGCTGGTGTTCTTGAGGTACTTGGTCCGAACGTAGGTGGGCAAGAAATCCGAATGCCCAACCGCCATGCGGGTAAAGGGTAGGGCGGCGTAGTGTGGCAGCGGCAGCTTGTCCCAGAGCAAGTATTCCTGTTCGCGGATGCCCTCGCGCGTGACCTCGTTCGGCCAGGTGCGGACTTCCCCGGTGGGTTTATTGGCGCCATGAAAGTTGATGGTCAACCGATGCTCGGCGGCTAAGCGCAGGAGGTGTTCGTAGGCCTCGATGATGTCTTTACGTTCCGAGTCGAAGAAATCGATCTTCACGCCTTGCACGCCGGCGTCGCGACAGCGTCCGAACAGCTCGCGGCGCGCCTCGGGCCGGGTGAGGCCGGGTCCATCGTCGCGGCCTTCGGGGAACGAGTGCCAGACCACGATGCCCACGCGGCGTTCGGCGGCGTAGGCGCACAACTCCTTGAGGCGGGCCCACACATCGCCGCCGTTGGCCAGCCAACCCCAACGCTCGGTGCGCCAGCCGGCATCGACCAGGAGATACTCGCAGTCGAGGGCGGCGCATTGATCCACAAACCACTTCTGCAGGTGCCACTGGGCGCCGTCGTTGCCAAAGACGCACCAGGTGATCAGGGCGCGGCCCGGGCGAATCCAGTCGGTGTTCATGCCGGCAGGAAAGAGCTTCGGGTCGGGGGGCTCGCACAGATTGGGCACCAGGTCCGAGTTCACCAAAGCATTCAAGTCATCCACGGCGAGGGTCACCCGCCAAGGTGAGACGATCTCACCGGCGATGGTGAATCCTTGGGGATCGTCTTCGAACGCGGCCTCGAGCCGCAGGGTGCCGGTAGGGCGCAAGGTCATGCCGCTGTAGCCAAAAAGGTTCGCCTCGGTGATCAGCAGGAATCCCGCGCCCGGGAGTTCGACAGTCACCGGCGGACCGAGAAAGACGGGGCGAGTGCCGCGGTCGGTGGTCACGCGCACTGGGATGTCGGCTGGGGCGCGCCGTTCGTAAACGCCTTCGTAGTTGCGGGTATCGGTCTGATACCATGCCTGGGCGCCGTCGGGGAGCGTCCAGCTCGAGGCCTCGCGGGTGACTGGGCGCGACCCCGTGCCGGGGACACGGTAACGATAGGCGAAGCCGTCGTCGAAGAGCCGCGCCTCGAGCACCCAGTCGGTGCCGCTAGCGTGGTGGCGGACGGGCAGGTGGACCGCCTGGCAATGGTTGGTGGCCATGCGCTTGCCGCCGCGCCAGGGGTAGGACTCGAGGACCAGCCGCAGGCTGGGTTCGCCCAGCCGGACGCCGGCGCCGAGGTCGACATCTCCGACCGTGATGCCCAAGGGCGACGGCTCGATGAGCTTGGCGCCGCGGCGTTGGAGGGACCAGTGGAGTCGGCCGTTGGCATCGGTCTCGAGTTGCGCGGTGACGATCTGAGCGGGGCTGGCCAGGCGCACCGGTTGGGCGTGAGCTCGGGAGGGGCAGGCGGCGAGGGCGCCGACGAGCAGGCCCAGGGCTGGCCAGGCGGAGAGGATGGGGCGGAGGTGGGGGCGAGTGCGGTTCATGGTTGGTATTGAGAGCGGCCCTCCGATTACCGCCGGGCAGGCTTGGTGTCGAGTCGATTTCGCCAGGCTCCGGCTTGCCGGATGCCGGTTGGGGCGCATGGTTTTTTGACGGTTGACCGCGTAGAGGCTGTGTTACTAGCCTGAGGCGCATGGGTATTGAGGCGATCCCGACCCCCAATCCGTGGATGATCGTGCCGTTTGGCGTGCTCTTGGCCGCCATTGCACTAGCGCCGTGGTTCTTTTTGGACTGGTGGTTGCGGCACTATCCGAAGGTGGCGTATGCGTTGGGGGCGATCACGTTGGTTTACTATTTGGTGGGGTTGCAGGCTTACACGCGGGTGGGCCATGTGGCGCACGAGTACGTGAGTTTCATCGCCTTGATCGGGTCGCTGTATGTGGTTTCGGGCGGGATCCACATCATGGTGAAGGGGGAAGCGACGCCGTGGGCGAACGTGGTGTTTTTGCTGATTGGGGCGGTGATTGCGAATCTGTTCGGGACGACGGGGGCTTCGATGCTGCTGATTCGGCCCTGGTTACGGATGAACAAGTACCGCATCACGGCGCATCATGTAGTGTTCTTCATTCTGATCGTGTCGAACGTTGGGGGCTGTTTGACGCCGATCGGCGATCCGCCGCTGTTTCTGGGTTATTTGAAAGGGATTCCGTTCTGGTGGGCGGCGGAGCATTGTTGGCCGATGTGGGGCGTGGGGGTGGGGGTGTTGTTGGCGATGTTTTACTTGGTGGACCATCGCAACTACCTGCGGGCTCCGAAAGACGTGCGCGAGAGGTTGGCGGAGCCGGCGGACGAATGGCGGTTCGAGGGGTTGGGGAACTTGTTCTTTTTGGCGGTGATCTTGGGGGCGGTGTTCATCGAGCACCCACCTTTCCTGCGCGAGGTGATCATGGTGGGCGCGGCTATCGGGTCCTACTACCTGACGCGGCGGGAAGTGCACGAGGCAAACCACTTCAACTTTCATCCGATCCAGGAAGTGGCGATCCTGTTCTTAGGGATTTTTGCCACGATGATGCCGGCGTTGGATTGGCTCCAACGCAACGCGGCGCAGTTGGGCAATCCGACGGTGGGCTTCTTCTTTTGGGCGTCGGGATCGCTGTCGAGCGTGCTCGACAATGCGCCGACTTATCTCAGCTTCCTGAGCGCGATCTTTGGGTCGTTCGTCAACCCCGAGGTGGTGCAGCAGGTCCAGCACCTGGTGAGCACTCACGGGGCCGATTTGGCGGCGGTCACGGGGCCGCACGCGGAGCAAGTGCGGCAGACGTTTTTGGCGCTCGAGAAGTATCACGCGGCCAAGGTGGCGGCCGGCACGGTCGGCGTCGAGCAGATCGAGGTGGCTTTCCTGCTGGGCAACGTCGCCTACAACAACTACGTGGTGGCGATTAGCGTGGGCGCGGTCTTTTTCGGTGCATGCACCTACATCGGCAATGGCCCCAACTTCATGGTCAAGGCCATCGCCGAACAGAAGAAGGTGCATGTGCCGAGCTTCCTCGGCTTTGTCTTCCGGTTTACGCTGCCGTTTATGCTGCCGCTGCTGACGCTGGTCTGGCTGCTGTTCTTCCGCGGGTGACCTGATCAATACTCGCGGGTCTTGGTCACACCCGGGGTGGGGACGGGGTAGCGGCCATCGGGACCGGCCTGCAGGGGGGCGGGAGAATTGGCGCCGAGTTGGTCAAGGCCTGGGGCCATCTCATGCTCGCAGTTGAGCATGTCTTCGTAGGAGATTTCCTGGCCGGTGTGTGCCGCCATGCGACCCATCGAGGTGACCAAGCTGGCCTCGACGCCGCGTTGGACCTCGTTGTAGGGCTTGTCGTTGCGGATGGCGTGCATGAGGTCGTTCCACTCGTTCTGGTAAGGGTTTTCTTCCCCGGGCGGCACTTGGGATTGCCAGAGCATGTCGGAGCGCCGGATGGTGTGGCCCTTATAGATGCTCGAGGGCATGCCGCAATCGCCGTTGCGCGAGGCGATGGCCATGCCTTTGGAGCCGTGCAAGTAGCTCGAGTACATGTCTTGGCAGCCGGTCATGCAGCGGCCGTCGAAGTCGAACTTGGTGCCGTCCGCATAGGTGTATTCGACCGCGTAGACGTCGAGGTTCTGGTCCACGTAGGTGACGCCTTCCGGGCTCTGGCGGTAATGTCGGGCGCCCAGGGCTTGGGCCTTGACGGGCCAGGCGTTCTTCAGCCAGCCGAGGTGGTCGATGATATGGATGTAAAAGTCGCTGTAGTTGCCGCCGCTGGCCCAGATGAAGCTGTGGAAGCGCTGGATCTGATAGAGCAGTTCGTTGGCGCCGGCTGGTTTGGGCAACGAGGAAAAATACCCGATCGGCCCGTGCATCCGGTAGCCGCGCTGGAGGATGATGTCGCCGATGGCGCCGTCGTGGACGCGCTTGGCGAGGTCTTCGAGCGCGCGGCTGTGGCGGGACATGAGGCCGACGCCCACTTTGAGGTTCTTCTTCTGGGCGGCTTCGCCGAGGGCGAACATGCGTTTGGAGGTGGGGCCGTCGACGGTGACGGGTTTTTCCATGAACACGTTAAGGTTCTTGGCGATGGCGTAGGTGAAGTGCACCCAGCGGAAGGCCGGTGGGCTAGCGAAGATCGCCACGTCGCCAGGCCGCAGGCAATCCATGGCCTTCTTGTACGCGTCGAAGCCCACGAACCGGCGGTCGGCCGGCAGGTCCACCTGGTCGGGAAGCTGCTTGCGCAAGTTCGCGTAGCTGTTGTTGACCCGATCCTCGAACACGTCCGCCAGCGCCACAAGTTTCGTGGGACCGAACTTCGTGCGGAGGGCATCGGCGGCGGCCCCGGTGCCGCGGCCGCCGCAGCCGACGAGGGCGATTTGGATGGTCTCACTGGCGGCGGCGTGGACGTGCGGCAAGGCCACGCCGGCCAAGGCGGACGCGGCGGCGAGGCGGCCGGTGTCTTTGAGAAAGTCGCGACGTGACGTCAAGCTGGCGGTATTGGAAGATTCGTTCATGGCGGGGATCCTCGATAGCTGGATAAGCGGTGTCAACAACGGAGATAGGCCCAGCACGGGCCCCCGCGGAATCTCCCCGGCTGCCTTGCGGGGCGGGGGGGTGAGCGTTTTTCTGGACAGACCGGGCTAAGACCTGCGAAAAGCCCCCTTTCCTTTCCCACGGGCGGCCAGGCGCGGGGGCGAGGGTTAACGTGTGAAATCACTGTTGTCAGTTGTCAGCGCGTTTCAGAGGAGTCGGACGAACCGGCAGAACTTGCTGTTGCTGCTGAAGTTCCTCGCGGTGCTGCTCGGCATGGTCTGTATCTACAGCCTGCTGTTCCACGCGCTCATGGAACGGGAAGGGCAGCGGCACAGTTGGGTGACGGGGTTTTACTGGACCCTGACCGTGATGAGCACGCTGGGCTTTGGCGACATCACTTTTAATACGGATTTGGGCCGAGTTTTCTCGATGTGGGTGTTGCTGAGCGGCATGGTGTTCATGCTGGTGCTGCTGCCGTTCACCTTTATCGAGTTCTTCTACGCCCCCTGGATGCGGGCCCAGGCCGCCGCCCAAGCTCCGCGGGAACTGCCCCCGGACACGCAGGGCCACGTCCTCCTCACCCAGCACGGCCCGATCACCAGCCTGCTGATTCCGATCCTCGAGCAGTACCGCTACCGGTATGCGGTGCTGGTGGCCACGGTGCCCGAGGCGCTCGACCTGCATGACAAGGGCCTGCAGGTGGTCGTGGGGGAGTTGGACGACCCGGACACCTACCGGCGCGCTCGGGTCGAGCAAGCTGCCCTGGTCGTCACCACCCGGTCGGACCACGCCAACACGAACGTGACGTTCACCGTGCGCGACCTAGCCGAGCGCGTCCCCATCGTGGCCTCGGCCCTTTCAGATGCGGCGCGCGGCGTGCTCGAGTTGGCAGGGGCGACGCACGTGCTCCGATTGGAAGTCATGATGGGCCAGACCTTGGCGCGGCGCGTGATTGGGACCGATGCGGTTGCGCATGGGGTGGGGGAGATTGACGGGTTGATCATTGCGGAGGCGAACGCGGCGGGCACGCCGTTGGTGGGCAAGATGCTCCGCGAATCCGGCCTGCGGCAACAGACCGGTGTGAACGTCATCGGGCTCTGGGAACAGGGCCGGTTCGTTCAGGTGACCCCCGATACCCCCATCCGGCATAACACCGCCTTTGTCTTGGCCGGCACGCGCGCCCAGTTCGATCGGTACAACGAGTTGATGTGTATCTACCATCTCAGCGACCGCCATGTGCTGGTCATTGGCGGGGGCGGTGTGGGTCGCGCCGCCGGTCAGGCCCTGGCCGAACGCGGGCTCAACTACCGCATCATCGAGAAAGAAGCCAGCCAAGTGCACGATCCCGCCCGCACGGTGGTAGGGGATGCGGCGGAAACGGACGTGCTCGAGCGGGCGGGGTTGCGCGAGGCGGCGTCGGTGCTAGTGACCACGCATGACGACGACACCAACATCTACCTGACGATTCTCTGCCGGCGCCTGCAACCGGATGTGCAAATCATCAGCCGCTGCAGCCTCGACCGCAACGTCGCCACCCTGCAACGCGCCGGGGCCGACCTGGTGCTCTCGTATGCTTCGATGGGCGCCAACGCCATCTTCAACCTCCTGCGCCGGCGCGACACGGTGCTCCTGGCCGAGGGCGTCAACGTCTTCTCGGTGTCGGTGCCCACCAGTCTGGCAGGCAAGAGCGTCGAGGACTCGGCCGTGCGCACCCGCACCGGATGCACTATTGTGGCCCTCCAGGCCTCCGGTCGCCGCGTGGTCAACCCCACCGCCGAGGAAATCCTGCATGATGGGGGGGAGATTGTCCTGGTGGGCACGCTCGAGGCCGAAGAACGGTTCCTCGAGACCTTCGCGGCGGTGAGCGGGCGTGGCGGTCGGGAGGCTTGAGGCGGCGGTCACGCCGGTGGGCGAGCCGGGGCGCGCGCGGTCGTGCAGGCCTAAGGGCGAAACCGTTTTCGGCTGGTCGCGGTCTCAAGGAGAGATAGGAAAGCGCTGGCGGCACGATTCGCTCGATGAGCGGCTCAAGGCCGCCTTAACGTAGTGACCTTATGATGAAGACAACCTGTATTCACGCCGTCTCGGTCGGTGTTCTTGTGGCTTCCGCCACCGCCGCGGATTGGCCGCAGTACCTTGGCCCCAACCGGAACAGCACCTCGCCGGAGAAAGGCATCCTGCGCTCCTGGCCAGACGGCGGCCCGCAAGTTCTCTGGAAGGTTTCGGTCGGCCGGGGTTTCGGCGGCCCGGTCGTCAAGGACGGCAAGGTCTATCTCTTAGACCGAGACGATGCGGTCGGCGAGAGCCTGCGGTGTCTGGATCTTGTCAGCGGCAAGGAACTGTGGGTATTTCGCTACGATGCCCCCGGCACCGTGATGTTTCCTGGCTCTCGCAGTGTCCCGACCGTGGACGGCCAACACGTGTATTCGTGCGGCCACAACGGCGACCTCTACTGCATCGATCTCGACACGCATCGACCCGTCTGGCACGCGAACGTCTGGACCGATTTCGGCGGCAAACCCGGAGGGGCCACGGAGGGCGGATTCCAACGCGGAGCGCGCGAGCCCGGAGGCTTTCCCATCTGGGCGATCACGCAGAACCCGCTGATCTATGGAGATTTGCTTCTGGTCGCGTCGCAAGCGCCGGAGGCCGGTGTGGTCGCCTACGACAAACTCACCGGCAAGGTCAAATGGAAGACGCCCTCGCTCGGCTATGTGGGTTACGTCAGCCCGGCGATCGTGCGGGTGGACGGCCAAGACCAGGTGGTCATGGTGACGCCGTCCACGAATCCGTTCCGGCGGTCGAGCCCGGATGAGAACGTCCTGGGCAAGGTCGTCGGCCACGAACCCGCCTCCGGCAAGCTCCTCTGGGAGTACGACCGCTGGAATTGTCATATCTCCGTGGCGAGCGCCGTCGATGCGGGTGAGAACCGGATCCTCGTTGTTGGCGGGTACGAACTGGGCGCCACCATGATCAAGGTCGAGAAGAAGGCAGACGGCCAATACGGCGCGACCGAGCTTTTCACCACGGAAGAGTTCGGCGATCAAACCAAACCGCCCCTACTGCACAAGGGCCATTTTTATGCGCAGTACGGCACGAACAACCGTCGCGATGGCCTGGTATGCATGAGCCTGGACGGCAAGATCATGTGGAAAACCAGGCGCTCGCCGGACTTCAACAAAGGCAGCATGATTCTGGTCGATGGCCTCATTTTGGCCACCGACGGTGGCAAGTCCTTGTATCTGGTGGACCCGAACCCGACCGAGTTCAAGTTGGTGGCTTCCGCGGCGCTGCTTTCAGAATCGAGCGCAGACGGCGGGGGCATCGCCGCGCGCGTGGGTGGTTCGACGCAGAACTGGGCGCCGCTGGCGCTTTCCGACGGCAAGCTCCTGCTGCGCGACCAGAGCGAGCTCAAGTGCGTCAAGGTGGCTAAATGACCCCGATGCGACGGGCGCTGGCTCGCTGTTGGCCGCCAACGCCAACGGCTTTCTGGAGATGGCTGGTGGCGGCTGCTGTGGGGTTCGTTGGATTGGCGTCCGATCCGTCGGTCTGGGCGCAGGGCGGTTCTGTCGCGGCGACGGGCGCGCGCGCGGCGAACGGCCTGGCCTCCCCTGGCCAGCCCTCGCCGGGTTGGCCCAGCTTTCGCGGGGCCGGAGGCATTGGGCACGCCAGCTCTGCCACCCCACCCCGATCCTGGAGTGCGAAGGACGGGAAGAACGTCCTGTGGAAGACGCGCATTGCCAAGCACGGCATGAGCTCCCCGGCGATCGCGGGAAACCGAGTGTTCTTGACCGCGGCCGACGACCTCACACGCCAGGTGCTCTGCTACGATGCGGACACGGGCCAACTGCTGTGGCATCACGATGTAGACGGTGTGGCCGGCGCCCCGGACTACGGTTTGCCCGAGGTCCTGGAAGAAACCGGCTATGCGGCACCGACGGTGGTGACCGATGGCCTGCGTGTCGCCGCCGTCTTTGCCACCGGGGAGCTCGTGGGCGTGACGGTCGAGGGTGAGCGGTTATGGGCCCAGCATCTCGGCCTGCCGAAGAACCACTATGGCCACACGTCCTCGCTGATGCGTTACGAGAACCTGGTGCTGGTGCAATACGATCAGAAGGAGAACTCGAGGCTGCTGGCGATAGAGCTCGCCTCTGGGAAGCCTGCTTGGCAGGTCCAGCGCGGGGCGATCTCCTGGTCCTCTCCCATCCTCGTCGACAACAACGGAAGGTGGGAGGCGATCCTGACCAACAGCAAAGCGGTCGACAGCTACGATCCGAGGACCGGCGAGCATCTCTGGCAGGTCCGATGTCTCGACGGGGAGGTGGCGCCTTCGGCCGCTTACGCCGATGGCGTCGTGTTCGTGGCCTGCGAGGGAGCTACGGCCACCGCCATCGACATCCGCCAGCACGACGCGCAACCGCGAGTCCTCTGGCAATGGGACGAGTCCCTTCCCGATGCGGCCAGCTTGGTGGCCAACGCCGAGTATCTGATTGTCCCCACCGGGTTCGGGGTGGTGACGTGCCTGGCGGCGAAGACAGGCCAGGTCTATTGGGAGCACCAGTTTGACAAGGGTTTCAGCAGTTCACCCATTCTCGTGAACGACTGCGTTTACCTGCTCGATCTGGCCGGCACCATGCAGATGTTCAAGTTGGACAAGGAGTTCGAGCTGGTGGGCACAGCCGACATCGGAGAAGACGCCTATGCGACGCCAGCGTTCGTCGGTGGCCGCATCTACATTCGGGGGCTGACGCACCTCTTCTGCATCGCGGAGAGCGAGTAAGCCTGGCCGGGGTCGGTTAGCCAGTCACCGCGCTCCGCTCGCCTAGGGCTCGGGTTAATTCCGAGCCGACACCCCGCTTGACAGGCCAAGCTGGTTATGCGATAGATGACCGTGTTCACCCGGCACTGGCCAGCGCTCGCAATCCCGCGCCCTGATGCCCCAGCAAGGAGGGAGCTGAACCAGGCCGTCCAAGCCCTCGCCTAGCGGTTCCCGCGCTACGATGAAACTGCCCACCTGCAAATACCGTCCTCTCGACCAGCCAGCCACCCCAGCCGGCCGAAGCTGCCCCCGGCTTCCGCGGAGGTTGTATGAAGACACTCTACCGGCCGCGTCTCCAGACACCGACTCGGAGCTAGCCCCTTGCGGACAGCGCAGAGCGACCGGGGCGCGCGCGCGGACATTCGGGCACACACACCGATGGCCTCTGAGCGATGCGGCTAAGCTTTGCGTCATGATGCTTGTGGGTACACGTTGCTGCAGAGCCAGGGCGCCTACGCGCTCAAGAGCGATACTACCTATTACGTGAGCGGGCCAGTCAACCTGGGCGGCAGTGGCCTCAAGGTGACCTTCGAGGGCGGCACGGTGGTCAAGTACAGCGACGCGGGTAACGCGGCCATCTACATCCTCAGCGGCA
>Ga0194126_10001443_pt1 | contig 39951 bp, 33 predicted proteins | sample TA2KigC150mmetaG_FD_148641 | JGI IMG/M metagenome (GOLD analysis project Ga0194126, IMG submission 148641) | Freshwater microbial communities from Lake Tanganyika, Tanzania - TA2015035 Kigoma Deep Cast 150m | ecosystem: Environmental > Aquatic > Freshwater > Lake | place: Tanzania: Lake... | reverse complement strand
GCATCACATTAAAAGCCAAAATCTTTATAACAGCCGCGCATACGATTTGCCGCGGAGCAAAATAGTGTGCTTGCGCCCTCGAACAAGGGCTTTTATTTTTACTCGGAACAAACTTCACGGATTCAGGAAATTGTCAGTCCATCTCGGCCGATATACAAGTTCAGTTGAAGGCAAAGTTGATAGAATTATTGAGCGAAAAATTGGTTCATATGTTGAGGAATCGGCCGCAGAGCAAGAACCTACTACTATTATAATTCCTTTCTCTGTTGGGATCATGGACTGTAAGGTAGTTATTGGCCCGATGCCGGCAGAATTCATCTCCAGCCTCCCCCAAATCATACTATTTTGTTTATCAAAAATAAGTTTACCAGCTTGGATCTCTGATACGCCAAAACTAAATTTTCCTGCATACTCCTCGGCATCTTCCTGTAAAGGAAATTGTTCAAATTTCTCCAGGTCTTTTTGGGGAATCCGTCCAGAGTTTTCTATTTTGATAAGAATATAGGGGTATTCAAACCAATTTTCTGAGGATTCTAATTGAAAACCATAGTCGTAGTGCTGCACGGGATAATCTGGGTTTCTCTTAGCAAGGATTTTTGCATGTTCGTCGAGGATGTTTCTGGGTATTTCACGCCACCCCAATGGAAACGAGATACTAAATTCAGGTTTTTTATGTTTATCGGTGTGTGCAGTCGCAGTTGCCAGAATTTTGGCAGTGATTTTCCTAATTTCATTGTTTGGAATGGTGGGGAGCTTTTTGATTTCTAGGATAAGTTTGTCCTTGGAAAGAATATCCTCAAATAATGGACTTGATTCAGGTAGGCGACTTGCTGTAGCAATAGCCGTAGATACTAAGTTCAAAGTACTGTGATTATTGCCTTTAAGCTTCCTCCCGAGGCCAATAAAGTAATCATTAACAGTAAAGTCAAGCCAGTGGTCAAAAGAGAGACATTCAGAGCAGATAAGTGGTATAGCAACAGCCTTTCTTCCTGAAGATGTTTCGCAAGATAAAGTTACTTCATCGTTTTTCTTGAGGCCCGCCAAGAATTCTAGGTTTTTTTGCTTCGCAGAGAGGTCTAAATTTTCATGTTTCATTAAAATACGCAAATTAGAAAAACTGTCTTGCTTCCATTTCAGGTCGATAAGATAATAATCAGTGGATATGCGTTCAATGCGGTTGACCTTGGCAGGGAAAATAATTGTTTTATTCACGTATGCTCTATCGCCTGCGACAACGTTTTTTTTGAAGTCTTGTTCTATCTTAGCCAGTGTTGTGACAACAGGCAGTTCCCTTTTGCTGAAAATTCCAAAACCGTTGCCTCCATTTATAGCGACAAGTAGATCGTTTTTAAGAAGATTAAGGAGCAGATTTATTTTTTTGGCGTTAAGCGGATCTTCTAGTGAGCGTCTGGCTCGGACAAACAATGCTTCAAAATCGTCATCTTCAAAAAACCCGTCGAGCCAATCAAGGTCATCTGTAGCTACGGTTTGTCCGCGTCCAGATCGCGTCTTTTCAATAAAGTTATTAGCGCTATCCTGTAATTTCTTTTGTTCATATTGCCGTATCATAAATATTGCTAAACCGACAATGAAGATCAGTGCTAAAAGCACAAGCATATAATGCCAACGACGAGTTTTCTTTTTCGATATATCTTTTTGGTTTTCTGTCATGACGACTGCCTAAAATTTAAGGTTTGCTGAAGATTTACTGGCCCAATTCCCTTCGCTCCCCGAAACGCTACAAGAGCTCTTCTGCCTTTTTTGTAAATCGAAACGGGGTTAACAGCCCGTAAGACTTAATAAATGCTCTTTAAAAATTGACCCGTTTTCAAGGCTCGGTTAGAGGGGCTATATGGAAACGATACAGACACTTTGCAGCATTTATAGTTTCCAGGTTTTTGAGCCCGTGCCACATTTTCCCCTGCTTCAAATTTCAATTAATAACTAACCACCTTTAAACCTGTCAATTGTAAAGACCCGTAACTATGAAGCATTGTTACGCCCATGCAGCAACGCTACGCTCATATGCCCAACGAATCAGGGCAGAATTCTTGGCCGGATCTGTACATAAATACGCCGGTTCTGGTTGTATCCCAACGCGGCCCAAATCCAAACGGTCCGCATCCCAGCAGGTACATATCGTAATATCTCCGGTTGTGGCCCCCTTTGAGTGGTGCTCGCAAGCGCTAACCAGCAGCTCAAGCTCATCCGGAGCAAACAAGAGCATCCTTCTCGAAACCAAATTGCGTACAAATTTGCCAGCCCGCAGACCATGACCTGGGTCGAGTCCGTCATTGCTTCGACAGGAATCGTGGACAAAGGCAAAAGCCTCCACTACTCTTTTATTTGCGCCAGTCAACCGAGCTAGTTGAAGACCATTCTCACGCACACGCGCCCAGTGGGACACGCCATGAATGCCACACCAATCCAAGGCAAAGTTTTCCTGAAGAACCCTGACCAAATCTTGAGTTATCATCGATAGAAACACCTAATACGAAAATCCACCCAAACGACGTGATCGGTTGGCTTGCCTTCTCAAGGCCATGCGTATATCGATTTGCCAAATGGTTCTATGTATGGCCCACATCTATCATCTGTCCTGATATGTAAGTCATTCTGCCAGTACCCACGTAAAAACTCAAGCACTGCATAACACGAAAGAGCGCTATCAAATTCATGGTCATTCTCAAATTCGCATGGAATGCCTCCCAGTCTGTCCGTCAGAAAGTCTGTCATTTCCGGAGCCGTATTAGCCCAGTCATGCCTTTGATTTGTTATGGCAAAATACAGTACTTTTGGGTGCGTTTCAGATATGATGGAATTCGGGTGGTTATTAAAGAACCAGCTTTTCACGGCTACACCACCGATGACCATAGAGCCATATAATGCATTTGGGGAAACGACACTAGGGGCAACAGCAGGATATGTATTTCGCAACCAATGATCAGCAGGTCTCCAACCGCTGTGGCCTGTTGCCCATTTAGTCAAGCTATCAATGCCTATGCCGCAGACATTGTCATGCCCTGAAAACCATTGTATCACTTCATCTATGGTGCCTTTCGTTTGGACAATTATATTTAGAGGAGCATATGAATCATCCACAGACAATGCAGCAACTCCATGATTGCCATTACCCCCAGGATCATATCCAAGAATAGTCTTCATTATTACTTGGCCTCACGCAAAGGTTAAAAATAAACCAGGAATAGCCGGATCAACCTCAGGCATTTTCTCGATGATTTCATGTTTATCCTGAATCCTAAAACAGGTTTTTAAAAAAGGTGACGGATTTATTTTTATGTATTAACGGATAGTGCCGCCTGTCAGGCGCCCGCTTTTTTGTTTCTGGCATGGGCGGTCATGGCAGCCTCAAGCGCGCCTCTGAGCTCTTCATCCTTGATACAGGCGGCCTGCTCACTGATATGGAGCTGTTCGCCGGGACTCAATTCCGGCAGCGGCTCAGTATCGACCGGGTCCTGCGGCCGCGGCACAGGGCCAACTTTGAAACGGATATCGCTCATCGGCGTATCCGGCAGCATGGCATGCAGCCGCTCCAGAATCTGCGCCTTCATGAAGCGCATTTCGTGCAGCCAGTTCGAGTTGCTGACCGCTACCTGCAGCACGCCGCCGACAAGCATGCTCGGACAGGACTCGCGGGCGAACACCTCGCCGACCGCCTCGCTCCACACGCGCGGCAGCAGCACCTGACCGCGGCGGCCGCCATCAAGACCCGGCAGCAACCTGTCTACCAGTTCGTTCATTGCGTGCGTACTGCCTGTGCGCTTCATGGCGCGGCCGTGCCTGCTGAGCTGCTGAGCGATGATGCGGGCTTATGGCAGAACATGCAACGGAACTCAGGCGGATGGGTTTTGGAAAGCGGTGTTGTGTCCTGTGAGTGACAGGTGCGGCACACCTGTTCGGCCGCCTTCTTGCCGTCATCGCGATAGGCCTGCAGTGCTTCTGCGTGCGTTTCATCCACGGGTATGCGCAGTGTTGTCTGCTCAGTGGTGAGCAGCCACAGGCACAGCACGACCACGGGAATCAACAGGATAAACAGTATATCAGCTCTGCGAAATTTCATGCATGCATCTCCGGCCTTGTTCAGCCCGCGCCAAGAATCGAGCCGCTGGTGTAAAATGTCCCCGCAATGCAGGCCGTGAGCAGGCAGGCCAGGGTCGCGGCCAGCAGGGCGCGAAACCCCACCCGGCTCAGCTCCGCGGTCTTATCCGGCACCAGGGCCGAGACCCCGCCGATGAAAATCGCCATGGACGCCAGATGCGCAAATCCGCACAGGGCATAGGTGGCAATAACGGTTGAGCGCGGGTTGGCAATCGCGCCGTCAGCCATGGCTGCGGCCAGATGCTGATAGGAGACGACCTCGGTTACAATAAGGCGCTCGCCTATGATGCGCGCGATCAGCACGGCATCTTCAAGCGGCACCCCGATAATAACGGTCAAGGGATAAAACACCAGGCCCGCCAGGCCTCGCAGCGACCAGTCAACCTGCAGGCCCGCAGCGCTGTTGATCCAGGAGCCCAGCGCGATTATGCCAAGGTCGACCAGCGCCACCAGGCCCAGCACGGCCAGCAGCAGGGCCACAATTCCCACAACCACGCGCACGCCGGTATTGGCGCCGTTGATAACAGCCTCAAACACACTGTGCTCGCGCTCATAAAAGGGCGCAACCGATCTGCCAAGCGTTGCGGGCGCGCCCGTTTCAGGCACAACCAGCTTGGACATGATCAGGGCTGAAGGCGCGGCGATGATGGAGGCTGAAACAAGATGCCCGGCAATGGCGGGAAACTGCTCCTGCAGGGTGAAGACATACAGGGCCAGCACGTTTGAAGCCACCGTGGCCATGCCGCAGGTCAGCACTGTGCAGAGTTCCGAGCGGGTCATAGTGCGCAGGTAGGGCTTCACGGTCAGGGCTGATTCAACCCCGACGAACATGTTGCTTGCAGCGCACAGAGACTCTGCTCCGGAGATGGCGAAAAGCCTTGTAAACAGGGCGGCACAGCGGCTGATCAGCCAGGGCAGCACGCCGATGTAGTATAGAATCGACATCAGGGCTGAGAAGAAAATAATCGTGGGGAAGGCCTGAAACGCAAGAAAAAATCCAAGCGACGGCTCACCCGCCTCACCGATTGCGCCCGGAGCAAGGGCCAGCCTGCCGAACACGAAGCGCGAGCCGGCCGAGGCGGCCTCCAGCACGGTAATGACCGCAGAATTGATCCCCAGAAACAGCCGGGACCCAATCGGAACCTTGAAAATAAAAAGCGCGAAGACCGCCTGCAGGATAAGCGCCCCGCGGAGCAGGCGCCAGTTGATTGTGCGCCGGTGCGTCGAGAACAGCCAGCCCAGGCCCATGATGATAAAAATGCCGCAGAAACTGACCAGATTGTACATGCCCATACTGTATGTTTCGTCTGCACGGCACTGATGCGCAGCGCTTATCAGTGCTGCGATCGGCCGGTCATAAGTTTATAAAATGAACGTGCCTGGTTTAAAATGTTCTGGGAGAGGCTGACAATATCATGGGCGATGTCATCCTTGATGCCCGGCGAGGACAGGCGCTCGATCTGCTCAAGGCGCACCGATACAAACGAGAGGTATTCGATCATCTTGGCCACAACTATGTCTTTCACCTGCTCAAGTTCCGCAAGCTGGATATCGCTGATAATTTCAGCCAGGGCCTCACGGCCTTTGTGCTTTTCGCGCGGCCGGCTGGAAGCATCAAGGTCGAGCGCCGTGCCCGTCGAATCAAGCACGACCTGCTCAATTGCCTGCAGGCGTTTCAAGTAGGCCGAAATGCTGTCGAGCCGCTGGCGCAGCATACCGGGCGCCTGCGCGTCCGCAAAGCGTTTATTGGCCATCGCGATGCTGCCCCGGCGAATATCGCTGACCGGCTTATAAACGTGCCTGATAATCGAGCGGGCAAAGGCCTGCGTTGTCAGCAGCACCTGCTGCTGAATGAGCTTCTCGGGAACATGGCGGCGCCGGAGGGTTTTGTGCGGCCCGGTCGTCTGCTCAAGCGTAAAGCGGCAGCCGGCAAGCGCGGCAAGCTCACCCATGGTTGCAGGCTCATGTTCAGGGATGGCGCTGTTGTCTGCGTGCATCAGTTTGAAAATATTGATGCGCGGAAATATGATCAGCACGCGCAGCTCCGGCGAAATCCGGCCGCTGGACAGCAGGAAGCGGGCAAGATCGACATATTCGTTAAACAGCACCCTGATGAACAGCAGTTCATGCGCGGAAAAATCACCGGCATCCAGCGCCTGCGTTGAGCACAGTTTGTCCATGAGCTCCTGCTCATCGATGTCAAGCGTAAGACCCTTGTGGTGAATAAAATTTGCCGGTTTCTGGGGCGCATCAATTTTAAAAATACCCCGTCTGATGTTCCTGTCGTTGCCGACTTCCGCCAGGATATTGCAGCGCAGCGTATGGGTTCCCAGCAGCGCAATATAGTTGGCCTGCTCCATGCCCAGCGGCAGGCTCAAAAAGCTCACGGCATTCTCCGATCCCATGAAAATGTGAAACGTGACTCCCTGCTCACGCTGCGCCAGACTGCCGGCTTCGATGATGTCGTTAATCAGCGCCGCGGCCGTTTCACGGGCGCTGGAAAGGCTTACGCTGGTAAGAATTTCCTCCAGCACGCGTCTCTCGGCCCGCAGCGGAAAAAAGTCGGGCCCCAGCCCGAAAACGATTCCGAAACCGAGTTCCAGCGACTGCAGGCGCTGGTAAATAAATTTCTTATCCGCTATTTCCAGAAGGCGGTGGAAGAAAACATCCAGGATGTTTTTCATGATAACCGCGTAATCGGGGAGCAGCCGGCCCTGAGCGTCAGCGGCGATGGTAAGAATCAGCCCGCGCATCATCTCATTAACGGTTGCCTCGGGGGTGCCGTGCTGCATGCGTGCCGTGTTGCCGAAGCTGACGGCAATGCGCCTGCTGCTGATATCCACCTGCACGTCCGAGGCGAAGTTGTCGCTGTAAAAGGACTGCTCCCTGCACCACAGATCCGTGGCCTCGCGCACAACCAGACGCTCGATCTGGTAGAGGCGGCGCCTGGCGATGTCTGATTTTTTGATTCCGGCAAGGTTCATGGGCGTGTCAGCATTTCACAGGCATGCAGCAGGGTTTCTCGTGAGGGTCTGCGGCTGTCCGGCAGGCCATTCCCCCACGACTACTCATCATATCCATTATTTTTTCAAACCACAATAAATTTCGAGCATATACCCCGCCTGCGCCGACGTGCGAACATCCGTGTAAAATTTATGTAATACATCTCGCCGGGCATATTGACACGCGGTGAAGCCGCTTTATTTTTTTTCGGTTCCATGGTATGAATTTTTTACCGTTAACCGAGCAAAATTAACTGCACCGTGCATATTCAACGCGAGGGAAAAACCATGATACAGGTAAGGAGCCTGACAAAAAAATTCGGGCCGATTACAGCGGTCAATGATGTTACGTTTACAGTTGCGAAAGGTGAGGTACTGGGCTTTCTGGGACCCAACGGCGCCGGAAAATCAACAACACTGCGCATGATGGCCGGCTACCTGCACCCGAGCGCCGGCACCGTCGCCATCGACGGTATCGACATAGCCGCCGACCCGATAGCCGTCAAGAGAAAAATCGGCTATATGCCCGAAACAACGCCGCTGTACCGCGAAATGACCAGCCGGGAATATCTGGCGTTCATCGCCGAAGCGCACAGGCTCAGGGACGCCGGGCAGCGCGTCGATCAGGTGATCGAAACGGCCAACCTGGGCGCGATCAGGCATCAGCTTACCGGAACGATTTCCAAAGGATACCGCAGCCGGCTGAACTTCGCGGCCGCGATCATCCACGACCCGCCGGTTCTGCTGCTGGATGAACCCACCGACGGACTTGATCCCAACCAGAAAAATGAAATCAGAAAGCTCATCAAAAACCTGAGCCTGAACAAGGCGATCATTGTTTCAACCCATATTCTCGAAGAGGTTGAAGCCATGTGTTCACGCATACTTATTATTTCAGAAGGCAGGCTCGTGCTGGACGGCTCCCCCGGAGATTTGCGCCGCAGCGTTCCCCGCAGCCCCGCTGCGATACTGGCTCTCAGGGCGCAGGATAAAAGCGCGGCCGAGAGCGTGCTCGGGTGCGCGCTGAGTGCCCTGGGCACGGGACCGGCCGGCTTTGAGCGCTTCCGGCTGAACACCGCTGAGCGGCCTGCAAGCCTCTGCGCGCGCCTGGCCGCCGCCGGCATTGACTGCGAGGAAGCCTGCTACTGCGAAGCGCCGCTCGATGACGCTTTTCGCCACCTGACCCGAACCAAGGAATAAAAGGAGACATGCGCATGCACTCAGCCTGGATTATCATTAAAAAAGAGCTGCGCGGCTATGCCTGCTCACCGCTGGCCTTCATTTTCCTGACAATTTTTCTTGCCTTCCAGATGGGATTCACCTTTATTCTCGGCAGGTTCTATGAATCAAACCAGGCAAGCCTCGACATTTTTTTCAGCTTCCAGCCCTGGCTGTATCTGTTCCTGATTCCCGCGATCGGCATGCGCCTGTGGTCTGAAGAAAAAAGTTCCGGCACGATCGAGACGCTTGCGACCCTGCCGCTGGGCATGCCCGCGGTGATTGCCGGCAAGTTTCTGGCATCCTGGCTGTTCGTTCTCGCAGCGCTGCTGTTGACATTTCCGATTGTCATCACGGTGGTGTACCTGGGCTCACCTGACCCGGGTCCCATACTGACCGGCTACGCGATGTCCTGGCTGATGGCCGGCGCTTTTCTGTCCGTCACCTGCTTCACCAGCGCCCTGACGCGCAATCAGGTTATCAGCTTCGTGCTGTCGGTGATCATCTGCTTTGTCTTCCTGCTGGTCGGGTTCGGCGTGTTTCACGAATACCTTGAATTTCTGCCGATAGGCCTTGTTGATTTTCTGTCAGGTCTGGGATTCATCCCGCATTTTCAGCAGGCAATCCGGGGAGTAATCGATTTGCGCGATGTGATCTATTTCATCTCGATCATTGTGTTTTTCCTGATTCTGAACGCTGCGGTTCTTGACGGCAGCACCGAAAGCTAAGGGGGTATGCGCATGAAAATCAACAGCCTGTTCAGCGCCACCAGCATCCTGATCATGTGCGCTGCGCTTGTATGCCTTAATTTTATAGCCGCCCGCATCAACGCAAAACTGGACCTTACCGGCAACAGGCTCTACAGCCTTTCCGAGGGGTCGCGCGCCATTGCCGCAGGCATCGACGACGAGGCCGTGATCCAGTATTTTTTCTCGCGCTCGGCCGAAACCCTGCCGGTCATGCTGAAAGACTACGGCCGGCGTGTACAGGAAATGCTGAACGAATTCGCTGCGCTTTCGCCCCGGCTGCGCCTTGAGGTCTATGATCCGCGTCCGGATTCGGATGAAGAAGAGATGGCCGTGCGCTACGGCATTCACGGAGCGCAAATCGCGGACGGCACATCCTTTTTCATGGGCGCGGCCCTGCAGTTCCAGGGCGAAACCCATGCGATTCCCTTTTTTGATCCGCGCCGGGAAGCGTTTCTGGAATATGATATCGCCAGTTTGCTCGCGCGCGCGCGGGAAACCGGGGGCCGCAAGGTCGTGGGACTGCTTTCAGGCATGGCGCTCTCATCACAGCAATTCACGCAGCCCCTGATGATGCAGCAGGCATCGGCTGAGGACTGGCTGTTCGTGCAGGAGCTTGAGCGTACCTTTGAAACCAGGGTGCTCTCGGTTGGGCTTGAGGAAATCCCGGGCGACATTGATCTGCTGCTGGTGCTGCACCCGCTCGCTGTTTCAGAAAAAACCGAATACGCGATCGAGCAGTATATTCTGCGGGGAGGCAAGGCCGCTCTCATCGTCGACCCGTCGGCGCGCAGCGTGCCCGATACATCGCAGGCAGCGCAATTCGGCCGCGAGACTGGCTCGCGCTCAAACCTGCCGACTGTTTTTAAAACCATCGGGGTGCACTACGATGATCAGCTTGTCGTTGCCGACAGCCGCTACTCCACCCGGGTCAGCTCCCGCTCCGGTCCGGTGCAGTACCCGTTCTGGCTGTCGCTCGACGGTGACAGCTTCAACCGCGATCAGATCATCACAGCCCTGCTTGAATCGATGATGCTGATTGAGCCGGGATTTTTCAAGCCCGCGCCCGATTCGGGCGTGGGGTTCACTGCGTTGATCAGCACGTCCAGATCCCTCGGCACGATCCGCTCATCCCAGCTGGCGCTCATCACGCCTCAAAATGCCGACAAATATCAACCGGCCGACGGCCCCCTTGCGCTGGCCGCGCTCGCAACCGGAAGGTTCCGCTCCGCCTTTGCTGAAAAGCCCGATGGCAGCAGCTATGCCGGGAGCCACCTCGCGCAGGCTGATCAGGATGTTACCGTGCTGCTGGTCGGGGACGTCGACTTTATCAGCAACAGCTACTCATTGCGCAATCTCAATTTTCTCGGGCAGAACATTATCCAGCCGCTCAATCACAATATCGCCTTTCTGACCAATGCGCTGGAATTCATGACAGGATCAACCGAGCTGATCTCCATCAGGTCGCGCGGCACGTTCCAGCGTCCGTTTGAGCGCGTAGCGGAGATTGAAAAAAAGGCACAGGCGAAATGGTACAGCGTGGAGCAGGAACTCACCGACAAAATTCAGGAACTGCAGCGCACGCTCAATCAATTGCAGAGCGCCAGAAGCCAGGACAACCTGCTCACGCTGACGCGCGAGCAGCAGGCAGAGATCGACCGCTTCAAGATTGAGCAGCTCGAATTCAAACGCAAGCGGCGCGATGTGCGTAAAAACCTGCGCCAGGACATCGAGCGCCTGGGTACAATCCTGGCCGTAGTAAACATTACGGTCGTACCGTCGCTGGTGCTGCTGGCAGGCCTCTATATCTACTTCAGGCGCGCCGGAGGCAGACCGCTGCTCGGGAAACGGAGAAACGCATGAAAAAAAACTACGTGACCTTTATATCACTGCTGATTATCGCTGCTGCAGCGGTTATCTATGCCGTATCGAACCGCGACACACGCCCGGCCGCTCAGAGCCTGCATGCCTATGTCAACCCTGCAGACCTGAAGAGCGTTATCATCGCACGCGCTCAAGACAGCATCGAGCTCGTGCCGCAGGGCGCGTCATGGTTCCTGCGCGAAAGCGACCTTTTGATACCGGTTGATGCGGCCGCCATGCTCAAGCTGCTTGAGTTTATCAACACGGCCGCCATTGTGCAGCGCGCAACATCAAATCCCGATACATGGCCGCGTTTTGACCTGAGCGAGGAGGGCGCCCTCACCATTACCCTGCAGACCGGAGCCGGTTCTTCGACAGTATATGTCGGCAAGCCTAAAGACAACGCCTCGCAGTTTGTGCGCCTGCCCGGCGACCCTGCCGTCTATCTGGTCTCAAACACGCTCGACACCGGGACTGAGCCCTGGCGCTGGCACTACCGCAAGATACTGCAGTATGCGCCCGAGCTGCTTGCGGCCATAGACTACGGCTGCGCACAGACGACGATTCGCCTGCAGCGCGATGATGCAAGCGGAATACTCGCGCCGCACAATGCGCCTGCAGGGAAACTACCTGCTGATACGGGGAAGCTCACCGAGGCTTTCCGTGATCTGAGCGTGGGCGAATATGTGCCGCGCGAGCAGGCCCCGACGGGTGAGGCGCTTGTGACCCACACGCTGCATTTCACGGACGGTTCCTCGGCTGCGCTTCGTTTCTTTGAACGGGACGATGAGAGCGACCGCCCGCCTTTTCTTGATATCGTGTTCGGCGCTTCAGAGCCTGCGGATGAACAGCTGCGCCATGCACGCGATCTGTGCGCGCGCTATGTGTTTTCGCTTTCCTGGATCGACGCAGCAAAATACCGGAAAAGCTGCGAGGAGTTCTTTATTGATCCGCCCCCGGCTCAGCCAGCCGATCAGGACGGAGATACGCCGGAAAATGAGTAAAGCGGAGATCATTCATGCCAATCTATGAATTTTACTGTACCCCGTGCAACACCATTTTCAACTTTTTCTCCCGCAGCGTAAACACCACGGCTGTGCCGGCCTGCCCGCGCTGCCAGGCCCGGCTTGAGCGGCGCATGTCGCTTTTTGCCTGCATCGGCCGGGCCTCTGACAGCGATGCTGACGCGGACCTGCCCATTGATGAGGCCAGGCTGAGCGAGGCCATGGGCAGACTGGCGTCTGCGGCCGAGAACCTGAATGAGGACGATCCGCGCCAGGCAGCCGGCCTGATGTGCAAATTCTCTGAAATGACCGGCGTTAAGCTCGGCGACGGCATGCAGGAAGCACTGCGGCGCATGGCAGCCGGCGAAGACCCCGACAGCATCGAGGCTGACATGGGCGATATCCTCGAGCAGGAAGATCCATTCGCACCGGGCGGCAGCCCCGCGAAGCGCCGCCGCGCAACACCCCTGCGAGACGAAACGCTCTACGAACTGTAGCCCGGGCAGGCACAGGGGCCTGCCCCTACAAACCATATGCCTGTTGTGCTCACGGCTGGATGTCTTGTATCTGCGGCCGTCCTCCGCAGGAGTGCTGCTGCGGCGGATGGTTTTTTTTCAATAGACTGCTGCATACCTTTTCGGGTTAACCGATACATGACATCCACTCAACGCCTTATCCGCTTGGCAGCATGTTTACTGCTGGCAATCACTGCCATCTGCTGGTGCAGCCATGAGCCCGTCATTGCATCGCCCCTGCAGCCATTTCCGTTCGCGCCCGGAGAAAAATTGCACTATGCGGTGTACTGGGCCGGAATCAAGGCCGCCGAGGCCACCCTTGAGATCATGCCCATGACAGATCTGGATGGCAAACCAGCCTGGCATTTTGTCATGACCGCGCAAACGACACCGCTTGTCGCGGCAATCTATCCGGTTCATGACCGCATAGAGTCCTGGGCTGATGCGGATATGACCCGCGCGCTGCGCTACACCGAGTTCAAGCAAAAGCGCTTTGAAGTCAAGAATCTTTCCATCAGCTTTGACTGGGAATCGAACACAGCCCACACCGCTAAAAACGAAAAAAAACGGCTGGTTAAGCTCTTGCCGGGCGCATTCGATCCGTTATCGATATTTTATTTTTTCCGCATGCAGGAGCTGAGCGAAAACCTTGAGCTGTCGCGGCCCGTTGCAGACCGCAAGCGCTGCATGCAGGGGGTCGCAAACGTTCGAGGACGGGAAACGGTACAAAGCGGAGGCCGGCTGTGGGACACCTGGCTGGTTGAACCCGACCTGCGCCGGATCGAAGGGGTGTTTAAAAAAAATCCAGACGCCAGGATGCAGATATGGGTAAGCGCTGATGAGCGCCGCATACCCGTTCTGGTAAAAAGTAAAGTCGCTGTGGGCAGTTTTACCGCTGAGCTCGTTTCAATTGAGAGCCCGCAGCCGGCCGGGCAGCCGCCCTCACGTGCAAATAAATAAGCAGACGTTATGCACGCGAAGTCATGGTTTGCAGGGGCACGGCATGCCGTGCCCCTACCAGAAACCGTCATGTCCCGCCTCTGCGGGGAGTGATCCCGATTCATCGGGAATGAGCGCAATCACGCTATAGCGTGACAGATGTGCCCGTCCTCCGCAGTAGATCTGCTGCGGAGGGTGGACGTTTTTCAACCGCCCGGCACGACTACATCATCACGAAAGACACAAACACGCCGACCACGATCATAACCCCGAAAATCGGGAAGCAGTACCGGAACAGGGCCCTGCCGCCGATCAGAGTAATCAGCATCTTGACAAACGTGTTGGCAAGGGCCGCGAGCGTGATGCCCCGGGCCGCGATCATGTCGTCAAGATCGGCCCGAGCCAGATTTGAAAGCGACAGCGCAATCGGATCGACATCGGCAAAGCCGGTTACAATGCTTGAAACATAAATACCGGCTGTGCCGAAATACACCTGCCCTGCCCGGGCAATAAACAGAATACATCCGAACAGCAGACCGAACCAGACTGCCGGCCACAATTCAAAGGGGTTGCGCGCGCTGACATGCTCCCCCGGACAGGCCTCAGCAGAGCGGGAGTTGCGGCGCAGGAACCACAGCACCGCACAGCACAGCACTCCTGCCCCGCCGGCACTGCACAGCGGAAGCAGCAGCAGCCTGCCCACAGGAGGATGCACGGCAAAAACCTCAACCAGCACCCGCGCGAACATGACGGCCGAAGCAACAACAATCGCAAATGCAAATTCCGGAGCAAATGAAGGCTCAAGGCGGCTGCGGCGGCTGAAACCGAGCGTCAGTGCGGTACTGGAGGCCAGCCCGCCCAGCAGCCCCGCAAGACCGATACCCTGCCGGGCACCCAGTGTTTTAATCAGGATATAGCCGACAAAATTAATGCCGGCAATCAGCACAACCATCAGCCAGATGGTGTAGGGGTTGATGACATCCAACGGGCCGAATGTCTCGTTCGGCAGAACCGGCAGTATAATCAGCGTGATAACGCCGAACTGCAGGGCTGCGGCAATCTCACGGCCCTCAATTCTCTGCGACAGGCCCTCAAGCGGCCTCTTGGTCGCAAGCAGCAATACGGTTACCACCGCAAGCGCGGCTGCCAGGGCAGTGAGCTGCCACCACACGAGCGCCCCGAACAGAAAACACAGGTAGGCCGCAACCGCTGTTGTAATGCCGCCGGAACGCTCGCGTCCTGAAAAATACGCGGTGATAATCATTGCCGAAAACGTCACAAAGCAGACAGCAAAAGCCCAGGCCGCATAACGGTCATTAATCAGCGCGGCCGTACACCCCAGAAGCGATATGAGCGGAAAGGTGCGTATGCCGGCGAATGTTTCATGCTTTTCCTTTTCGCGCTCAAAGCCGATGAACAGGCCCAGCGCCAGCGCGATCCCGAAACGGATAAACAGGTCGGTCAATTCAGGCATGGCGGGTATATTCATATGCGGTCCTTCTGTTGCCCCGCCATATTACGGCAGGGCCGTCGGTGTGCCGGACAGTATATCAGACACCAAACCTCAGCACAAACCGGCACAGCGCGCATGTGGCGGTTTGCAGGCTCAGGCCGGCAGCTGCGTGAATATGACTTCCGCGTTTAAAATCCCGACCGGGAGATTGAGAATACGGGCGCGCTGCGGAACGATTTTAATAATGCACATGCTTGCCTGCACGGAAGCAAGATCAACCGCGTCCAGGTCAGGCCGCGCCTTGAGACCCATGATATCAAGCGCTTCGGCCCAGGCGTCCTCGCGTGTTTCGATAATCGAGGCCCGGCCCCAGATTTGAACACAGCGGCAGGTCGTGAACCCGGCGTAGCGGCCGTACACGCTGAAGGATACGTTCGGGTTGCGGCGGATAGTATAAATCTTCCCCCCGCCCTCGGTCAGGATGTAGATATCGACATCCCGGCTTTTGTAGCGCACCGGTGTTGAGCGCGGAACATCCTGCCAGCAGGTCGCAAGCGTGCCGACAGCGTTATTGCGCAAAAACCGGACCAGGCGCGCGCGCAGCTCATCAGGGCCGGGATGGCGCGCCGTGCGCTTGAGCACATTCACAAAATCAATTTCCAGCTTGCGATTGTAGTCCTGCTCGGCTTCCTGAATGCTTGCGTAGTCCATAAAAAAATTCCCCTGTTCTGCGATGAAAAGTCTGCACAAGCAATACCACAACCGCCACAAAAAAAACAGGGCCGCGCGAGCGGCCCTGCCTGTGTTGTGTACTTACATCTGCCGGGAGAAGATACTATCCCCCGGCACACACGCCTCAGTTATCAGCCTCAACCTTGAAATAATACACCTTCGGCGCTGAAGTCCTCTGACCCGCGCAATCCCGCACATCAAAGTAAAACATGTACTCGCCGGGCTCCATGCTCTCAATCGGCAGCGTAACCCGCGCACGATTCTTGCCCGTGGCATCCGTTGTTACCGGCAGCCATTCCCAAATCCACGATCCGTCATCGACAATCCTGCGATACCGCGCACGGTGCGTGCACAGACCGCTGCAAAACGCATAGTCATCGCTGAACGTCCACAGTACGTCATAATTCTGGTCAAGCACCATGGCCTGTGCGGCCGAGGTCGGCAGCAGAGGCCACGTACCGGCTGCCAGCCACGGGCCGCCTGTGATCACCGGCGGCGCATCCGTTACCGCAACCCGGAAATAATACGTATTCGACTCCGTTGTCTGAGAAGCGCAGTCGGTTACTGAATAGCGGAAGGCGTACGTCGTTGCATTCTGCAGGCTCTCTACCGGCAGCGTCACACGGGCTGTGCCCCTGGCTGCATTGGCCGTAACGTCAAGAGATGTCCAAGTGTCGGCGCCGACTGCCTGATACTCGGCCGCGTGCGTGCAGTCGCCTGAGCAGGAGGCAAAATCATCGCTGAACGTCCACAGCACGTCGTAGTTGGCGTCAAGATACATCGGGCTTTCAGCTTCGGTCGGCAGCAGCGGCCAGGGGCCGGCTGCCAGAAACGGGCCGTCGCCGAGAGAGGGCGGACCGTCCGGAATTGGTTCGCATACTCCATCAATACATTCGTAGCCCGGATCGCAGTCATCGTCATCGAGGCACTCCGGCGCCTCCTCGGCAAGGCGGTACACAACCGCACCGGTGTAATCAGTCGGCTCATTGCCCCTGAAGTTTGACGAGTTAACTGTTGATGCGACCAGATACATTTTTTGATTATAATCCGCGAACGACTGAAACTGCAGCACGGTTGAGTCACCCAATCCGTCTCCGCTTACCCGTGTCCAATTAATAGCGTCACCCGGCCCTGAGCCTTTCCATATTTCCGCACCCTCAACCGGATTGGCGGCAAACTGTATGCTTTGATTGGTTACAAGTGTTCCGACATAGATCGTATCGTTATAATTGTGCAGAAAGAACCCTGTATTAAGCACGTCACCGAATCCGTTATATGCCGGATCAGGAGATGTGTCCGCAACGCCGGTCACCGGGTCTTTTACACGGTCTGCACCACCCATGCTGAAATTCCAGGCGCCATCATCTTCCGATGCGCTGTCAGTATGATATATCATACCACCGGCTTCAAGCTTGGCAACGCCGACTAAAAGCGTATCGAGATACTCAACCCAGCTCCAGGCCTGGAATGCACTGCGGAAAAATTGCCCGCCGATATTCCATCCGAATCCGCTTTCATTGCTGCCCACTATATTATCATCAACCAGATAATCGACAATCGGGGTCCAGACATTATTACCATCCCGGCGATAGATGCGTGCGCCGCGTCCGTTACACCCGGCCGTTCCGGTTCCGCCGATCAGCAGGGTCTCCGTGCCCGTGACGCTCGTTTTAACCATTTTTGTCGCGCTTGAACTGACTGGAGCACCTTTGGCCGTGCCGGCGTTAGTGGCACACTCTGCATCGGTCAAAGTGCTACCGTCGCGCCAGTCCGTTCCGTGGATATTGCCGAAACTGTACGACGAATCCGCGGCCCAGACCAGGCCATCCGTCGTCTTCATAACTCGGGCACCCTGCTTATAATTGAGCCCGATCGATGCATAAAGCTCGTTATTCAATATTTCGAAATCAATAATTGACTTGTTCCACGGATCGCCAAAGCCCTGCGAATGGTCACCGCATGTTATTGCATAGGCGGCACCGGTGGTGAAACCCGCAAGATAACTCCACGGCCGGCCCGTATCGCCGCCGCCCATATCGTTCTCAGCGCACCAGGTGCTCTCCGCGGTAGCTGTAGCTATCTCGCTCTGCTGCACTGTCAACGCAGTCGCAGTATTGGAAACGACCATAAACAGACGCTTGCCGGGGACGACAACTCCTGATTCACCGTGAGTTGCAGCTGTATACGAAGCATCAACTTTAATAGTACAATTTGCAAGACTGTTGGTCGTCCAGCTCTTGCTGCTGTCGGTAAAAACAGCAGTTGTTGAACCGTCATTGTTGCCGCAGCTGGAAATTTCGGTCAGCGTTCCCGTAGCGGTCGAAGTATGGCCACCGATGACCGGCGTCCAATCGACCCCATCCGTACGCCAGATAAACGCACCGCTTGAGCCAAACAGGGCCGAACCCTGATACCCCGTAGAAACGCCCACATACAAACGATCCTTGAACTCGATCATATCACCCCAGATATTCATCATTGGATTGTAAATTTCCGGAGGAAAATAATCTAAACCGTTTGGTTGCGCCAGATATCCGTAATAATTACTCTGGTCGGTAAGACCCTGCACATGTATACGCTGCCATCCCTGGGCCGGCTGTGTTTTCCACAGTTCAAAGCCCGTCACATCATTGCGGGTCAGGGCATACAGGTTGCCCTTGTACGGAGTCAATGCAACTATATCAGTATTGTTACGGTCGATAAAGCCGGGTCCAGAAACCTTCTCCCACACTGAACCGTCATCAGCCGTCACCTCACCCACAGCAGCCGGAATATTAAGCGTACCCGGGGTCAATGAATCCAGAAAACTAATCGTATAGCTGAGAATCAGATTATGCTGCTCCTCGCGGCTGATATCAGCCGCGTTATCAACCTTGCCTTGAGTACCGGTACTCAGATAGGTATAATCCGTTGCATGCAGACCGTACCAACCGAACTGCGTATGATTGGCTCCTTTAAGCCCGACATAGACCGTATCGGCAGGCAAGTTCGGTTTTGAATTATTTATGGTTTGTTCCGTTGTCAGACCGTCTTTTGTGCCCCAAATGGAAATAACCTTTACCGGCTTATTTGTTAACGGCTGCAATGCATCAGGATAGGATGCCCACAGAACTACTCCCTTGATCTTTTCGATATTGGCACAGCTATTACACGTAATCATCCAGCCGGCTGCAACGCCTCCCAGAGAATGGCCTCCAATGGACCATGTTGTAATACCGGGATTATTGGCTATAACATCAGAGGCTCGCCCCTCGTTGTCAAAAGCAGCCAAACAGGAAGGCATGGGAACCAGCACAACCAGAAAACCGGCCTTTGCAATGTCGCGTGCCATGACAGCATAGGCTCTTTCATCAACATAGCCACCGGGGTAAATAATCAAGCCGTCCTGAGGTGCCATGCCGTTTGGTTTCAGCTCATAGTAATAGGCAGGATCTCCCCATGTAGCCACTGCAATCTGCGTAACCGTAACCTCGCTGTCGCTCACCATGGCATCGCGGGCCTCTTGAAGAGGCACTCGTGCACAAGGGGAATATGCATCTGCGGCAAAAACAGGGCCCGCCATGCACAACATGCATACAATTATAATTCCTGCTTTCAGTGTCTTCATACTACCTCCATGCAATTCTTGTTTAAATACTACCTTACATTTGAAAGTGCCTTATCTCTCTAAACTATATAAATGTACCATACGATCAAATGAAGCACTACCATCCCTGCCAATTATCTTAGCAGTATATTTGCAATATGCATACCATTGCAACAATTTAAAAACACAAATACTTTCAAACAGTTACAAAAATTATCCAACCCCACCTGCACTTACAAAACAATCACTGTTCTTATTTTTGAGACACATATAATAATTATAGATCCTAATTAACTGTTTTTAGCTAGCTATTTTTTATTATACGACAAAAAGCACTCTGTCTCAAAAAAAAGACACTGCTGTAAATAAAAACCTGAAAAATAGGGTCGATATTCGCTCTCAGCGAGGGCCAAACACGATCGTACCGGGCCTGACCATGGTTGCGCCTTCTTCGATGGCACTGCGGTAGGAATCGGTCATGCCCATTGAAAGAGTATGCAGGTGTGCTCCGGACAGTTCAAGCTCGCGCAGGCGTTCAAACAGACAGTGGGTTTTTCTAAAGGCTGCACGCACCTGATCATCATCGCCGTTCAGCGGCCCCATCGTCATAAGTCCCTCGAGGCGCACATGTTTGAGAGCGCACACGCCGCGGGCAAGGGCAATAACGGCCTCAAGCTCAGGCACAACGCCGGACTTGGACGCTTCAACCGCACTGTTGATTTCAATATACACGGGCACCACCAGCCCGAGCACGGCTGCGCGCTTATCAATAGCCCGGGCAGTATCCAGCGAATCGACGGTTTGAATAACATCGAAAACCTGGAGGGCTTTGTTGATTTTATTGGTCTGCAGATGCCCGATCAGATGCCACCTTACCCGGCCGGCCGCAGGCCCCAGGGCCGCGCGCGCCTGCTCGGCCTCCTGCACATAATTGTGCCCGATATCGGTTGCCCCGGCTTCAATCACCTCGAGCATTTCCGGCACGCTGCGCGTCTTGGCGGCAACAACAATGGTAACATGCCGTGGAATTTCAGAGCGCAGGCGCCGGTATGTATCCGCAATGCTCACTGATAATACCCCCTGTGTTTAACCAAGCGCCTTTGACAGGCAACAGCCGCAGCCGAAAACACCTTTTTCAATTGCTATCGGAATCGGTATCGCAATCGAAGGTTTTAAAATTTCGATCCCGAACCCGATCCCGATAGCGATCCATAAAAAAGGCAGCCACGACAAATGGGAGTTTTTCAACAGCCTGTTAAATTGAAATTCCTGCCAGCTTCACTTCCAGATATTCGGCAATGCCTTCCTGTCCGCCCTCGCGGCCCAGGCCGCTTTCCTGCATACCGCCAAAGGGTGCGGCCGCGGCCGTAGGATTGATGTCGTTGATGCCGACAATCGCAAAGCGAAGCCCTTCGAGCATCCGCATGGCGCGCGCTATGTCCTGCGTGTAGATATAAGCCGCAAGGCCGTAGCGGGTATCGTTGGCCATGGCCAGCGCTTCTTGGTCACTGTCAAAAGCAATGAGCGGGGCCACCGGCCCGAAAGTTTCCTCGCGATATATGCGCATCTTCGGCGTAACATTGTTTAACAGCGTCGGCGCGTAGAAAAAACCCCGGTCAAGACCGTTTTCAGTCAGGCGCGCACCGCCGGTCTCAATTGTTGCGCCTTTGTGCAGCGCATCCGCAACCTGGCACTCGATCTTCTCGAGAGCCTCGCGGTTCACCAGCGGCCCGATGCTCACGCCCTCGTCAAAACCGCTGCCGGCTTTCATGGCCGAGGCACGTTTTTTGAACTCGGCTGCAAAGGGTTCGACAATGCTGCGGTGCACAAGCAGACGGTTGGGACTGATGCAGGCCTGGCCGGTATTCAAAAACTTCACCAGCAGACAGCCCTTGGCCGCGCGCACCGGGTCAGCGTCATCGAGCACGATAAACGGCGCGTGCCCGCCCAGCTCCATTGAAATGCGCTTGACCTGAGCGGCAGCCCTGCCTGCAAGCAGTTTGCCCACTTCCGTGGAACCGGTGAACGTAATTTTTTTAACCCGGGGGTTTTCAACAAACTCAAGACCGATCGGCTCAGGATCGAGCGCTGTAACGAGGTTCACCACGCCATCCGGTATGCCGGCTTCATGCAGTATTTTGAACACTTCAACCGCGCACAGCGGCGTGGCCTCTGACGGCTTGAGTACGATGGTGCAGCCCGCTGCAAGGGCAGGCGCGACCTTACGCGTTATCATGGATACGGGATAATTCCAGGGCGTGATCGCCGCCACAACACCAACCGGCTGATGCAGCACGATAAAGCGCTGATCCGGCCGCGGTGCCGGGATCGTGCGGCCGTACACGCGTTTGGCTTCCTCAGCAAACCACAGCAGAAAATCGGAGGCGTACTGCACCTCGTTGCGCGCGGCCTTCAGGGGCTTGCCCTGCTCCAGCGTCATGGTGCGCGCCAGCTCGTCGCGCCGTTCGCGCATCAGCTGCCAGGCCCGGTACAGAAGCTCCGAGCGCGCGTAGGCGGTCGTCTGTGACCATGACGCGAAAGCCCTCCCGGCAGCATCAATCGCGCGCGCCGCATCAGCGCGCGTGCCGTCCGGCACGCTGCCGACCGCCTCGCCGGTTGCCGGATTATACACCTCAAAAACGGCGGCACCTGTTTCCCATTGTCCGTTGATAAACATGACATGACTCCTTTATAGGGAAGCCGACAGCATTGCGTACGAGCTGTCCGCTATTTCATAAAACCGGGAAGAAACAGCGCGATCTGCGGAAACGGGATCAGCAGCAGGGTGGCAACGATCAGCGCTATCAGCAGCGGAATAACGCCCTTGAAAATCACATGCAGGGGCACATCGCGCGCAACCCCGCTGACAACATACACGTTCACGCCGACCGGCGGCGTTATAACGCCGATCTGCGTCAGCATGACAACCATGACCCCGAACCAGACCGGATCGAAACCCAGGCGCATGATCACCGGATAGAATATCGGGGTTGTCAGCATAACCAGGGCCAGCGCGTCGATAAAGCAGCCGCCCACGATATAGATCGCTATAATCAGCAGCATGATCAGGCTGCGGTGCAGGTCAAGGCCCGATATCCAGCCGGCTATATCAAACGGAATCCTCGAGACCGCCAGGAAATGACCGAAGATCGTGGCCCCGGCAACGATCATCATGATCATGCACGATATGCGCGTGGTTTCATTCAGCGCGGCCTTGAAGCCCTGCCAGTCGATTTTCCGGCGGATAAGGGCAATGGCCAGCGTGCCGAACGCGCCGACACCGCCGGCCTCCGTGGGCGTAAAAAGCCCGCAGAACAGCCCTCCCATGACCAGCACGAACAGCGTGAGGGTCTCTCCCAGCCCGGAAAGGGAGCGTATTTTTTCTTTCAATGTCGTCCGGGGTCCGGCAGGGGCCAGCTCAGGCCTGAGCATTACCCAGATAACAATCGCGGCAACAAACATCAGCGAGAGCAGAATGCCGGGCACGATGCCGGCCAGGAACAGCTTGCCGATTGACTGCTCGGTCATGATGCCGTAGACGATAAATATCACGCTCGGCGGAATCAGAATGCCGAGGCTGCCCCCTGCCGCAACCACCCCGGTTGCCAGGCCGGGGCTGTAGTTATAGCGCTTCATTTCCGGCAGCGTGGCAGCCGCCATGGTCGCAGCCGTTGCATTGGTCGATCCGCAAATGGCCGAAAACCCGGCGCAGGCCCCGATGGTGGCTATGGCAAGCCCGCCGGGAAGCCTGGCTGTGCACTTGTATGCTGCGTCAAAAAGGCGGGTGCTGATCCCGGAATGAAAGGCCAGCTGCCCCATGAACACGAAAAGCGGAATCACGGTCAGGTTGTAGGAGGAAAATACGGAATACACATCATTGGCGATAAGCCTCAGGCCGCCGTCGAGTGAAACTATCCAGCTAAAGCCCACAAAGCCGATAATAGCCATGAGGAAACCGACCGGAATCCTCGTAAACAGCAGCAACACCAGGGCCGCAAGGCCCAGCAGCCCGATAAGCGTGGGGGTCATCGCCTGAGCCCCCCCCGCGCTGCCCGCGCAAGTTGCAGCAGCAGATACACCGACAGCAGCGCGCAGTTCAGTCCGATGCCCGTCACAAACGGATGGATTGGAATTTTAATCGTGAGCGAGACTTCACCTGCGGTTTTGAGCGCTGCCGCATAGGCCAGGCACTGCCAGGCCAGCAAAGCGAAAAACACGCTGCCGGCTAACTCGTTGAACATGTCAAGCAGCGGCCGGTAGCGCTGCGGCACCTTTGCATGCACAAAATCAACCGCGATATGCCCGCGCTGAATCGATGTGGAGGTCAGCGCGAAGGCTGCCACAACGGCACCCAGCAGGCTGACCATGTCATAGGCGCCGGGAAGCGCTATCCTGAAAAACCGCATCACCACATCGCACATGATGACAAACGTCATCGCAACGACCGCAACGGCCGCAACGGCGTTGCAGGCATCGGCTGATCGTTCAATATAGAATTCAATTTTTTTCATGGGAGTATGAACGGCACAGTGCAAGCAGGCGGGCCGGGTGGATATAGTCACCGGGGCGGCCGCCGGCAGGAGTGGCAGCCGCCCCGGTGAATGCGCTCTATTTTTTATGCTGCCTGATAAGATTTTGAAGCTCGGTTACGGCCTGCTCGCCGGGCAGATTTTTCTTCTGCATCCCCGCGATATACTCATCCAGTACCGGCTTCACTGCGGCAGCCCAAAGTGCATTCTGCTGCGTGTCAAGCTCGATGATCTCATTGCCCCGCTGGCGCGTAAACGCCAAGCCGTCCCGGTCAACCTTGTCCCAGGTGTCGCCATGCACGCCTATCCACTCCCGGCTGACGTCGGTAAAAATCTGCTGAATATCAGAGGGAAGTTTCTCCCATTTCTGCTTGTTCATGACCACGTACATGCCGGTTGTATAGCCGATATCACGGGTGTTGGTTGTGTATTTGATGACCTCGCCCTGCTTCCAGCCCTTCAAAGTTTCCATCGGAGCGAACGTTCCGTCAACCACGCCTTTTTGCAGTGCCTCATAGGTGTCAGGCTGCGGCATCGCGACCGGAGTTCCGCCCAGCGCGGAAACGACCTTGCCGCTGAAACCGGTGGAGCGCACTTTCAGGCCCTTCATGTCAGCCAGAGTTTTAACGGGTTTCTTGGTGTGCAGCAGGCCCGGGCCGTGCGCATGCAAATACAAAACCTTGACATCGTTCAATTCGGCGGGCTGCATTGTGTTGTAAAATTCATTCGCCACAAGGGTGGCGATTTTGCCGTCCGGATATCCCAGCGGCAGGTCAACCGCCTCCATTACCGGAAAACGGCCCTGGGTGTAGGCAAAACACGACATGCCGATGTCGGCGATGCCGCCACTGACCGCGTTATAGGTTTCATTGGCCTTGGCAAGCGTACCTCCGGAATACACATTGATCTTCACCCGGCCGCCGCTGCGCTTCTCGATCTCCCGGGCCCAGTTTTCACCGGCGATGCACTGTTCATGCGTAGCCGGAAAAAAAATGCTGTAGGACAGGTTGATGACATCGGCCTTTGCCGGGCTTGAAAAGCCGCAAACTGCCGCCGTGCAGACAAGAAGTCCCAAAATTGCCGGATATTTTTTCATTCTTCACTCCCTCCATGAAATTTTTCTGCCACGCCCGGCCACTCGTACTGCACCGGCCATTGCTGCTGTGCGGCTTATACGCCGTACTGTTGCGGTATATAAAAAAACAGCATTCTCTGCTGCAGGGGCATCTTAATATTTCATGTAATGAAACGGCTCGATTGCGTTGAGCGCCTCGGCGTCAAGGGTTGTGAACTTCTCGCGCTTCAGCACAGCGAGGGTTTCATCAAGCTTGTCGACGTCGACCACAAAGACCGCATTCTTGTGGCTTTCGACCACAAAACCGTAGGCATTTTCAACATTGATGCCGCTGCTGCAGAGCAGCTGCACAAGCCGGTTGAGGCTGCCGGGCCGGTCATCGATTAAAACAGCGACAACCTCCTTGAGAGAATTGTCGATGCCGGCGTTTTTAAGCGCACGGTGGGCCTCCTGCGGATCATCGACAAGTATGTGAAAAAATCCGCTGCCGCCAAACGATGTGATGGTGATGGCCCGCAGATTGATCTTGGCGCGGGCAATAACCGAGGTAACACTTGCAAGCATGCCGGGCTTGTTTTCAGCCGGAACACAAATCTGGAAAGCGGTCATGGCACTATGTCCCATCATGATTAGTGGTCACTGCGAAAGCGCACAGCAGCAGCAAGTATAGGCAGGCGGGCGCGAACGTGTCAATAAAAAACAACTTCCGGTTACCGGGCCGCAAAAACCACACCGGGCAGGGGTTTCAGCCCGCCCTAACGAGGCGGCTCTTGGGAGACCAGGCCCGAGAGCGCGACCACTTCGCGCATCAGTTGTTCGAATTGATCCGGGTACAGCGACTGCGGCCCGTCTGAAAGAGCATTGGTCGGGTCGCAGTGTACCTCGATCATCAAACCGTCCGCGCCGACCGCCACGGCTGCCCGGGCAAGCGGTATCACCTGATCGCGCCGGCCGGCCGCGTGGCTGGGATCTACAATTATGGGCAGATGGCTGAGCGCACGCACAGCCGGAATCGCGCTCAGGTCGAGCGTGTTGCGCGAGTGATCGGCAAACGTGCGCACGCCGCGCTCGCACAGAATGATGCGCTGATTGCCCTCGGAAGAAATATACTCAGCCGCCATCAGCAGTTCCTCAATCGTTGCCGACATGCCGCGCTTGAGCAGAATCGGCTTCGGGCTTCTGCCCGCGCGCTTAAGCAGGCTGAAATTCTGCATGTTGCGCGCACCGATCTGGACGATGTCGGCAACCTGCTCCACCAGCGCGATGTTCTCGTGATCAATGGCCTCGGTCACGATCAGAAGGCCGGTCTCTTTGCGCACAGCACGCAGTATCTCCAGGCCCTTTTCTCCCAGGCCCTGGAAGCTGTAGGGCGAAGTGCGGGGCTTATACGCGCCGCCCCTGAAAAAGCGCGCGCCGGCCGCCTTGACCACCCGAGCGGTTTCCAGGCACTGCTCAAGGCTTTCTACCGCGCAGGGGCCGGCCATAACCGCCTGATGGCCGCCGCCGACGCAGACGTCACCGAACTCAATCACTGTATCCTCGGCCTTGAAATCGCGTGACACCATTTTGTAGGGCTTGGAAACGTGAATCGCATCTTTGACACCCTCCAGCGCCAGAAACGGCGCTGAATCAAGCGGGCCGGAATTGCCCACGATACCGATCGCGGTGCGCTGGGAACCGGGCACGGGCACCGGGGTGAAGCCCATATCATTGATCAGCTTAATGACCGCATCGATCTGCGGCGGGCTCGCGTTTTTATCCATGACGATCAGCATCGGTGTCACTCCTCGTTAAAAAGTTATTGCACAGGCTGTAAAAAAATTCCCTGGGGGCTGTTAAAAAACATGTATCCTTCGCAGCAGATCTGCTGCGAAGGATGGATCCGGATGCAAGGCGTGCGAACACGAAAAAGAGACCCGTAGATTTTGTAGGGGCAGGCCCCTGTGCCTGCCCGAGGGCGAAAAATTTTTCGCCCCTGCCGCGCGCAGCAGTGATCCCGCCATGGCGGGAATGAACACAGTCCCGCTACAGCGGGACAGATGGATGTTTTTCAGCAGCCTGTTAATCCGTGCGGTTGTCTATCACGCGCACGGCCTTGCCTTCGGTTTTCGGCAGCGTATTCGGCTCGAGCAGATCAACGCGGGGCGTTATAAGAATATCGCTGCGCAGCTCTTCGGTAATGTGCTTTCGCAAAAGCTCAAGCTGCTTCAAATCGCCTGAGAAAAACTCCCGCGCGACCTCGACCCGCACGATCATGTGATCATTATAGCCCTTGCGCTCAAGAATGATCTGGAAATTAGTGCCCACCCCGTCGATTTCCATCAGCTTTTTTTCGATCTGCACGGGAAATATATTCACGCCCTTGATGATGAGCATATCATCGGTGCGGCCGGTGATGCGCTCAATGCGGCGGTGGGTTCTGCCGCAGGCGCACGGCCCGGCAATAATGCGCGTGAGGTCCTTGGTCCGGTAGCGCAGAATCGGCATGCCTGCGCGCCTGAGCGTTGTCATCACCAGTTCGCCTTCCATGCCGTCAGCAACCGGCTCGAGCGTGTCAGGATCGACGATTTCCATCAGGAAATTATCCTCCCACACATGCAGGCCTGCCTGGCACTGGCACTCGAAACCGACACCGGGGCCGTTCATCTCAGAGAGCCCGTAGGAGTTGAAGGCCTTCAGACCGTAGAATTCCTCAATTCTCTGGCGTGTTTTTTCCGAGTGAGGCTCAGCGCCCAGAAAGGCTATGCGCAATCGGGTATCCCGTCGGGGTTCAACCTCCAGTTCCTCAAACACCTCGGTCAGGTGCAGGGCATAGCTGGGAATGATATGAATGACCGTTGTATCAAAATCGCGCATGAGCTGTATCTGGCGCCTGCTGTTGCCGGCGCCCACCGGAATCGTGAGCGCACCCAGGCGCTCGGCCCCGTAATGAAAGCCAAGCCCGCCGGTGAACAGGCCGTAGGTCATCATGTTTTGAAACACATCCGCTTTGCGCATGCCGGTCATGAACATGGAGCGGGTCAGAATATCGGTCCAGGCATCAAGATCCGCGGCCGTATGGAATATCACGGTTGAGCGGCCGGTTGTGCCCGAAGATGAGTGCATGCGTACCAGCTCTTCTTTTGCAACAGCAAGCAGCCCGTAGGGCCAGGATTCGCGCAAATCCTCCTTGGTCGTGAACGGAATGCGCCTGATGTCATCAAGGCTTTTGATAGCTGCAGGCTCAAGCCCGCTCTTCGCGAACACTTTTTTATAAAAGGGGGCATTCGCCGCGCGCGCAACCGTCGTTTTCAGGCGCTCGAACTGAAGGGCCTGCAGATCGGGCAGCGGCATGGTTTCAATCGTCTCTTCCCAGAACATGTCTTTGGCAAACCTTTCGTCATCTACGTCCGGCCAGAGTGCTGGTCAAGAACACTGCGTACAGATGGCGGCAGAGAATAAAAAATCGTCCATGGAAACGCAGGACGCACTGAAAAACCACCACATTTTGACCGCCTACGAGTATAGGCAGGCACCCCGCATGAGTCAAGGAGAAAAAAGGGGAAGGGGCAGGCCACGGAAGGCGCCCGGCTCAGGTATCAAAAATCACGGTGGCAGCATACCCCGCATGTGTCTGCTGCACGCACAGGCCGTGATAGGTAACCGCCTTGATCAGGGTCTTGAGATCATGCCGGCCGGAGTCATAGTGCTCACCAAAGGCGCTGGCTGCAAGAAGCTGCCCGTCAAGCCTTTCCACACAGAAACGCGCAAACACGATGCGCTCGGTGTCAAACACATACAACAGGGTGCCCAGCCACTCCACCAGCAGTTCTTCGATTGAATCGCGCCTGCAGGCAAACTCCCGCTCAAAAACAGGCTGCACGCCGGAGGTATCAAGCATAACGTCAAACAGGGCAAACGCAGCATGCTCAAACAGCTCAGCCATGCTGGTGCCGCACACGCGCACACCGATATCAGCGGTATGGTCGATGAGTTCGTAGACAGCGGAGGGGTTCACCATGGCGCTTGCGCTATATGCCGATACTGTCCGACCGGTCGATGATGATCCGGTGCCACAGCTCAAGGTAGAACAGGGCCCACAGCCGGTAGCTGTGATCTGCGCGGCCCTGCATGTGCTCGTGCAAAAGCTTTTCCACGGCCGCGCGCCGGAAATACCCGCGCGAGGTTGTGCGCCGGTCAAGCAGAACGTCATGCGCGGGCTGCCTGAGCTCTTCCCGGAACCAGCGCTGCAGGGGCACGCCGAAACCCATTTTTTTGCGATGCAGGATTTCGGGCGGCAGCTTTTTCTCAAAGGCTTTTTTCACGCAGTATTTTGACATGCTGCCGCGCAGCTTCATCCGCGCCGGCAAACGAGCGGCAAACTCCATCAGCTCATGATCCAGAAACGGCGAACGCGCTTCCAGAGCGTGCGCCATGCTGGCGATATCGACCTTGACAAGCAGGTCATAGGGAAGATACAGGGCCACATCCGCTGCAAGCATGCGGTCAAGCAGTGCCGGGGCACGGCATCGCTGCAGCGCCTCAGCCATCAGGTCCACAGAATCACAGCAGCCGAGCGCCTGCGCGAACGCAGGTTCATACAAGTCGCTCTTCATCGCTTCCGTAAAATAACACAGCCAGCCGATATAGCGCTGCGCAGGATCGGCATACAGGCCGGACAGAAAACGCTTCGCCCGCCGAAGAGAGCTCCAGCGCGCCTGCCGGTGCGGTAAAAACCGCGCGAGAACGCGCAGCGGCGCGCACATCAAACCCGGCACCCGCGCTGCCATCAGGTTGGCATAGTAGCGTTCATAACCCGCGAATGATTCATCGCCCCCGTCGCCGTTGAGCGCAACCGTGACATGCCTGCGGGTGAGTTCGGCAACGTACCATGTGGGCACGCAGGAAGGATCGGCATAGGGCTCATCATAATGCCGTATAATTTCCGGCAGCACCCGCAGGGCATCCGGCTTGACGACATATTCGGTATGCTCGCAGCCGAACAGGCCGGCAACCTGCCGCGCGTACGGCAGCTCATTAAAGTCCTGGTCCTCAAACCCGATGGCGAACGTCTTCACGGGCCGGTCCATGAGAGCGCTCATCTGCGCCACGACCGCGCTGGAGTCAAGCCCGCCGCTCAGAAATGCGCCCAGGGGCACATCGCTTCTGAGCCGTATCCGCACCGCTTCCTGAAAAACCGCGCTGAAATGCTCAACCAGCTCGGTTTCATCAACCGCCTCCGTTTTGGGCTCATAGGCCAGATCCCAGTAGCGCCTGATCGAGACGCGGCCGTTCTTCAGGCTGAGCGTGTGCGCGGGCGGCAGTTTCCTGATCTGCCTGAAAACAGTACCCGGCCCCGGCACATACTGACAGGTCAGATAATGGTGCAGAGCCTCAATATTGAGATCGCGGCTGATGGACGGATCCTGCACAAGGGCCTTGATCTCAGAGGCAAACACGAAACCGTCGGCGGTCTCAGCATACACCAGCGGCTTTTTTCCCACCCGGTCGCGGGCGCAGAAAAGCTCCTGCGTGCGCCCGTCCCACACGGCAAAGGCAAACATGCCGCGCAGGCGCTCAACGCACTCCGGCCCCATGTCCTCATACAGATGCACAATGACTTCGGTATCGGTGTTCGAACTGAAACAGTGGCCCTTGGCCTGAAGCTCAACGCGCAATTCCGGGAAATTATACACCTCGCCGTTGTGCACCACCCAGACGCTGCCGTCCTCATTGCACATGGGCTGATGCCCGGCCGGAGACAGATCAATGATGCTCAGGCGGCAGTGTCCCAGACCGGCGCGCCCGGCAATATGCACGCCGCTGTCATCAGGGCCGCGATGGCGCAACGCAGCACACATGCGCTCGATCAGCGCCCGGTCCGGGGTGTGATCAGTGCTGAAATTAATTTTTCCGCAAATACCGCACATGGCTCCCTCAGAGGAGTATCCGATCAAACCAGATTTTGAATTCACTTATAGCCAAAGCGTAGCGATTTGCACAGCGAAATTTTAATAAAGCCGTAAAAGCGTCGTTATGTAAGCACTCTTTTTTATAACCTGCTTACGCCTTTGAAGCCTGTCTATAAAACTCCATCAGGGCTGAACAGCAAAGCTGCGCGCACAGACTGCCCTGTGGGGTGACATAAGATATCCGTATCAGATGCGCCTGCCGCACCGCTCAATATTTCATTACACCTTTTTTGTTGCCCGCCCCTGAGCCGCCCACATAGTGCGCCGGCATTGTTCTTGACACACAAGCTCCCCTGTTTTATAGTCTGCCCATCGCAAAGCAAGTTCCTATCAACTGTATTCCGGTTGTCATTTCGAAGCGTAGCGAGAAATCTTTATAAAAAAGTCGGGATCTATCCCTGCGGTCGAGATGACAATGCATACATGGTTATAGTAACAAGAGAAAAGGGGTCAGGTTGAACCGCTCTATTCCGAAACCAAACCCGGCACGGCGCTCAAGCGGACGCGGCTCACAAAGGGGCCCGCGCGGCTGAGCCTGAGACGGTATGCGAAATGGCATGCATGAGGCCCGGTAAGCGATGAAGAGAATACTTGTATGCGGCGCGGGCGGATTTATCGGCAGCCACCTTGTCAGGCAGCTTAAAAACGATGGTGCCTGGGTGCGTGGTGTTGATATCAAAAACCCTGAATTCGAGGAAAGCGCTGCCGACGATTTCATCAGGGGTGATCTGCGCGATCCGAGCCTGTGCGCCCGGGTTTTTGACCTGCGCTGCGATGAAGTCTATCAGCTGGCCGCCGACATGGGGGGCGCGGGGTACGTTTTTACCGGTGAGCATGATGCCGATATCATGCATAACTCGGCGCTGATCAATCTCAATGTGCTTGAAGCCTGCAGCAGGAGCGGCGCGGGCCGTGTTTTTTACGCGTCATCGGCCTGTGTGTATCCCCGCCATAATCAGAACAATCCCGATAATCCGCAGTGCGCCGAGGATTCCGTGTATCCGGCAGAGCCCGACAGCGAGTACGGCTGGGAAAAGCTCTTCAGCGAACGCCTGTATCTGGCCTTTGCCCGCAATTACGGCCTGAAGGTGCGCATTGCCCGCTATCATAATATATTCGGCCCCCGGGGGGCCTGGAAGTGCGGCCGCGAAAAAGCTCCCGCCGCCCTGTGCCGCAAGGTTGCCCTGCTGCCGGACGGCGGAACTCTCGAGATATGGGGCACTGGTGAGCAGACACGCTCTTTTTTGTATATTGATGAATGTCTCGAGGGCACGCTCAGGCTGATGCGCTCTGATTTCAGCGGCCCGGTAAATATCGGGTCCGAGGAGATGGTGTCAATTGACCGGCTGGCCGGGATGATCTTGAACATCGCGGGGAAAACAGCGCTCCTGCGGCATGTGCCGGGCCCTGAGGGCGTCAGGGGCCGCACTTCGGATAATCGCCTGCTGCGTGAAAAGCTCGGCTGGGCGCCGGTGCGTCCGCTTGCCGAGGGGCTTGCTCTGACCTATGCGTGGATACGCGAGCAGGCCGAAAGGGACAAAATATAAGACAAGGCTCCATCCTACATAGCTACATAGTACATCAGTCAGTGAATGTACATGCCGCCGGGTTCTGGATATACGTCGAAATTGTTTATTGGCTTGATTCGATTATATCCGTGGCGACCGTTACAGTGCTAACAGGCCGTCCCCATCTGCGGCGTTGCGCTCATCACCCGTCGCTGCGGCGTACAGACTGTGTCGTAATGAAAAAAGGCGTCATCTCGCCCCCCTTGGGCTGCGCTCAGGCCTGGCTCCGGGAGAGATCCTGATTCAGAAGGAAAGATTTCTCTCTCCTACTGCGTCGGAACTCGAAATGACAACGTGATTACAGAATTTTGTTATATGCATAGCGGGATCACGGTGACGCACGGCAGGGGCACGGCATGCCATGCCCCTGCAAATAATTTTGAGCGCCCTGCATCTGGGCAGTTTTGAACAGCCTGTTTGAAATGATTTTTTCTCCAGCCTGCCAAGGGGTAAAGAATAAACTTTTTGCATGTCCACCACCTTGGAATATCCTATCTATGAAAAAACCCATCACGGCTGACCGGGACGGCTGCACGCACAAAGAGCTGTGCCTGTTGGCATAAAGCCCCATATCAGACCGCGCGCCACACCGCACAATTTTTAATCACGCTGTTTCAGTAGTGTCCAAAATAATTTAGAACAGGCCCTCAGGCCGGAACCGTGCCGTCCCATCCGGCAGTTTTTGCACTGCCGATGCAACGGCACGTCCTGTAAAATTCATTGTATACACGGCCCGGGCGCACTGCTGTAGACAACAATCGCGGGGGCGTGCCTGGCCCGTTTGAAATATTCCGGCACACGGGCCGATAATGAAATGAGGTCTTCCTTGCCGGACGGGACGGGACGGCCCCGGCCTGAGGGCCTTCAGCAGCGATCCAATAATTTATTTTGGACAAATCTGACGCTGTTTATTGATTGCCCGACCCTGCCTGCCTAGAATTGCGCCGACAGTGCTGTTGACACACAACCGCCCCTGTTTTATACTTTGCCCATCGTAAAGCAAGTTCCTCTCAGTTCAGTAGTTATACCGCTCCGGGTTACGAACTCCACGCTCCGAACTTTTTGTTCTCGGAACTGGCCGCGCAAAGGAAGATTAAGCGCAGTATGATCGGGTTCAACGCACTCGGCCGGATGGGACGGCTCGCCAACCAGATGTTTCAGTATGCGGCCTTGAAGGGCATCGCGTACAATGCCGGAGCCGATATATGTATCCCCAACCATACACAGCCGGTTGACGACGGCATCGGAAATAAAATCAGGACGGAACTTTTCGATGCTTTTGACCTTCGGGTTAGGGTCGGTCTCTTAAAAAAATGGCGTACCCGTACGGTGCGTGAACGTTTCTTCCATTGCGATGAAGAGCTGCTGTACTCATGCCCTGATAATGTGAGTCTGCTGGGATATTTCCAGTCCGAGAAATATTTCAGGCATATCGCGGACGAAATTCGTAAGGATTTTGTTTTTAAGGATGAAATCCTGAGCAGCTGCAAGGCGATGATCGCCACTGTGCAAAATCCGGTCGCTCTGCATGTGCGCCGCACCGATTACCTTATCAACAGCAAAAATCATTTCAATCTGCCGCTGACCTATTATGAAGCGGCCCTGCAACATTTTGATCCAGGTCGCAATGTGATAGTTTTCTCTGATGACCCTGCCTGGTGCAGGCAGCAGCGGCTTTTTGACAATGCACGGTTTATCGTTTCAGATACCGCGGATAATCGTTTCGACCTGTGTTTAATGTCGTTGTGCGATGATTTTATCATCGCCAATTCGTCCTATTCATGGTGGGGGGCCTGGCTCGCGTGCAACCCTTCAAAAAAAGTTATCGCGCCCCTTCGCTGGTTTGGCCTGGACGGGGATACACGGAATTTTGATACGCGGGATCTCCTCCCCGAGGGCTGGATACGCATCGCCGACGGGCAGTATTGAGCCGGAAGTGTGGAGTTCGGTGCCAGGAGGGATGGGCACTATTGGTGTTCACGGTTCACGGTCCAGGCATCAGAACAGGGGCGGTCTACTGAATTTGCGCAGCCCATCAGAATATCGGCATGCGTTTTCACAGCCAGGAAAATACTTTAAAAAAAGAATTCGCCCCGGCTGCCGACACCGCCTGGGTTGCTGATGAACTGTACGTCCGGTTGAATCGCGAGCCAGCCGGTGAGCCATGCCTCTCATATGATTGTATTGATCCCGATTACCCCTTTGAAGCCTTTCTATGAAAACACCCATCAAGGCTGATCGGGACGGCTGCGCGCAAAAACAGCCCCGCCGGTTGACATAAGGCATAAATTGTCCGACCGGGTGCCGTACCGCACTATAGTTCATCCCAGTGTTCTTTGCTGGCCCGCCGGACGTACCCACATCGTGCGCCGACATCTCTCCTGACACACAATCGACCCTGTTTTATAGTCTGCCCATCACAAAGCAAGTTCCTATCAACTATCAACTATCTTTCGCGTCCGTCTCGAATTAAATCAACAATTTCCTTGGTGGTAATGTTAGCTTTAATCGATGGTACATTTAATGGAGATTGCGCGTTTCTCTCCGGCACCAGTGCGAACGTCCTGCCGTCTTTTCTTTTTATGAGTACCTTCCCGGTATCTTCAGCCTGTTCAAGTACAAAAGCAAGCTTCTGTCTGGCCTCTGAATAGGTATATACCTGCATTTTAAACCTCCAGTGTTTCAATTTTAAGTTTTTGGGCCGCTGCTTTCATAGTGCGATCCAGTGTCAAAAGCGGTGCTTTGCGCCGAAGCGCGCAATCGAGGAAGTAAGCATCATAAGCATACATTTTGGAATGTTTTGACAGCTTTAAGACGTTGTTGAAATCCGCCTCCATATATCGAACAGGAATACTTTGGAATATCGCAAAACCCTTCTGGGCTTCCTTCAGGGTTAATCTGTTCTGCTTAAACATGGCGGAAAAGGCATTGCCGATTTCCCATGGAATGGAGCCCGGCCCTATAAGCGTGTTCCCGGTCGTAAGTTCAACGATTCGATTACGTTCAGGTTCACCAACAATAACGGCAAAGGGGGACAGCAGGGGGAGCAGAAGGGAATACCGGGACGCGTCCGTTGATCCCTGCCGCCTTTTTTTCCGTCAGCCGGCGCAGGGCATCGCCCAGGGTGCCGAGCGAGGCTAATCCCCTGGGCTTCGGTCCGGAACTGACATATTTCCTTCGCAGGGCTTGCTCTTCGGCATTATCCTCCCGTGCTGCGTCAGCCGCAGCGGCAAGGTCAAGCGCGATGCGCCGCCTGTCGCGGTCAAACTCTTTACGATGACCGCAACCTGCGCGCCAAGCCTGATCCCAAGAAAATAAATCCCCTTTTACCCTATGACTTGGCACACAGCCGCGCCTGTTTTATAGTCTGCCCATCGCAAAACAAGTGCCTATCAGTCAATCAAGCCCGGTGATCTGGCGCTTATACGCCCCCAGAAGCAGGTTTAATACCGGCGCGCCCGGCAATATGCACGCCGCTGTCATCAGGGCCGCGATGGCTCAACGCAGCACACATGCGCTCGATCAGCGCCCGGTCCGGGGTGTGATCAGTGCTGAAATTAATTTTTCCGCAAATACCGCACATGGCTGCTCACGCATTACATTATGTACTCAAGCCGTCTTCTGCACACACTTATAGCTAAAGCCCGGCGGTTTGCACAGTGAATTTTTTTCACAAAAAAACCCGGGCCACAGGGCCCGGGCGTATGCACACCTAAAAAATTCTGTGCCGGATCAAATACCGGCTTTTTCTCTGAGGATATCGGCCTTGTCGGTTTTCTCCCAGGTGAAACCGTCTTCTTCCCGGCCGAAATGTCCATAGGAAGAGGTCGGGGTATACACCGGCCGCAGCAGGTTGAGCTGCTTGATGATCTCGGCGGGCCGGAAATCAAACACCTCGTTCATGAGCGCGGCTATTTTGTCGGGAGATATTACGCTGGTGCCGAACGTGTTGACCATAACCGAAACCGGGTGGGCCACGCCGATGGCATAGGCAAGCTGCACTTCACAATGCGTTGCAAGGCCTGCGGCAACTACATTCTTGGCCGCATAGCGCGCCATATAGCAGGCTGAACGGTCGACCTTGGAGGGATCCTTGCCGGAAAACGCGCCGCCGCCGTGGCGGCCCATGCCGCCGTAGGTATCGGCAATGATCTTGCGGCCGGTAAGACCGCAGTCCCCCTGCGGACCGCCGATCACAAAACGGCCGGTGGCATTGATATAAAATTTTGTATTTTCGTCCATCATATCAGCGGGTATAACTTTTTTGACAACTTCCTCGATGATGCCTTCCTTCAGATCCTTATCCTTGACCTGCGGCGTGTGCTGCGTGGCAACAACGACCGCATCCACCCGCACGGGCTTGTTGTTGACATACTGGATGGTTACCTGGGATTTACCGTCAGGCCGCAGGAAATCAAGCAGCCCCTCCTTGCGGACAAATGCCAGACGGCGGGTAAGCCCGTGCGCGAACTGAATCGGCATGGGCATCAGCTCCGGGGTCTCATTGCAGGCATAGCCGAACATGAGGCCCTGATCGCCCGCGCCCTGCTCATGGCCGGCATGCTCATCAACGCCCATGGCGATATCAGGCGACTGCTTGTCAATCGAGGTCAGTACCGCGCAGGTTTCCCAGTCAAACCCCATGGCCGCATCCGTATAGCCGATGTCTTTGATCGCGCTGCGCACGATACCGGGCATGTCAACATAGCAGTCGGTGGTGATTTCACCGGCAATCAGAGCCAGCCCTGTTGTCACCATTGTTTCACAGGCGACCCGGCACTTTTTATCCTGCGCCATGATGGCATCAAGAATTGAATCCGAGATGCGGTCGGCAACCTTATCCGGATGGCCTTCGGTAATTGATTCTGAAGAAAACAGATAATCAGTCATAGACATGGGGCACATCCTTTCACATTCAGGTTCACACAAAAAACAATCACGTATCGAGGATTTATATGCCAGACGCCTGCGGATGTCAAACCAAAAAAATACCCGCTCAGCGACGGCCCTGATGAAATCGTACAAAGTCAGAAAATGCTCTTTTTCACGAAACGCTCGTAAAAAGTTCGCAGGCAAGGCTCGCAAATCCGAAGGAGTGAGGCGTACCTGCCGTACGCCGTCCCGACGTGTCGGGAAGAATGAAGCGCAACGCAGCATCCGGACTTTTTACGAGGGTGTCAAGCCTGAACATTTTATGATATAGTTTTGATCCGTAACAGCCGAAAACATACCATAGCCCGGCCGTTATGGCTTACGCCTTTGCAGCCCCATGCATCCCGCAGGGTACGTGACAGGTTATGGAAAAAGAATTGATCACAATCGGCCTTGAGGCCCTGCGCCGCGGTGCAGCCGTAGTGAAAAGCTCCTGCGGCCGGGCAACCGGCATCACGCACAAGGGCAAGCTCGACCTTGTCACCGATGCTGACCGCCGTGCAGAAGAGGCCGTGGTGTCTTTTCTGCAGCAGGCAACGCCACAGTGCGGAGTTCTGGCTGAGGAACGGAATGAAATTACAGGCAACAGCACTGCGCGCTGGATACTTGACCCGCTTGACGGGACAACGAATTTCGCGCACGGCTACCCTTTTTTCTGTGTTTCACTGGCCTTTGAACAGTCCGGGCGAATCGAGTGGGGAGCAGTGCTTGATCCGCTGCGCGATGAGCTGTTCAGCGCCTGCCGCGGCCGGGGTGCCCACTGCAACAGCGCACCCGTGCGCGTCTCAGACACAGCGCAGCTCGATCAGGCGATGCTGTGTACGGGGTTTCCCTATGACGTACACGACAGCGACGCGGACAACCTTGACCACTTCGCGCGTATAATAAAAAAAGCCCGAGCCATCCGCCGCGACGGAGCGGCCGCGCTTGATCTGTGCTATGTTGCCGCTGGGCGCTTTGACGGATTCTGGGAAATGAAGCTCAAACCCTGGGACATGGCAGCCGGAGTCCTGATCGTGCAGGAGGCGGGCGGCCGCGTAAGCGGCTTTGACGGCCGCGACCTGTGCCTTGAGTCGGGAACTGTGCTGGCAACCAACGGCCGTCTGCACGACGCTCTAGTTGACCTCCTTTCCTGCAGGCGGAGCTGAGCCATGCGATATATACGTGCAGCTGCATTCTTTTCAATCCTCCTGTTGATCAATGTTTCTGCCGCCACAGCGGAAATTTATAAGTATACCGATGAGCGGGGCGTTATGCATTTTACCAATATGCCGACCAGCCCGAAATACCGCCCTGTAGTTACCGGCACTACAAGCTCCATCAGTTTCAGCTCTTTCAATGACCGCCAATACGATCATATCATCCGCATGCTGTGCCGCGAGCATCAGATGGATTTTGCCCTGGTAAAGGCGGTCATCAAGGCGGAATCGGCCTTTAACCCGCACGCGGTCTCGCGCAAGGGCGCGCAGGGGCTCATGCAGCTCATGCCCGGCACAGCCCGGGATCTCATGGTTGATGATCCGTTTGACCCCTACGACAATCTCCGGGGCGGGGTGCGCTACCTGCGCCAGATGCTTGATACATTCGGCGGCAATGTCACGCTTGCGCTTGCAGCCTATAATGCCGGCCCCGGCGCTGTTCAAAGTTCAAATGCCGTGCCGCCCTACCCCGAAACACGCACCTATGTCAGGCGTGTTCTGCAATACCATCGCGAATATCTGAGTATGCGCTGACCAATAGAGTGCTAAGGATAAAGGCTGTTCAAAAATGCTCCTATGCAAGACGTGCGTTATCATGAGGAATGAGGCGTACTTTTCCGTACGTCGCAGTGACGAATGATGAGCGCAACGCCGCAGATGGGCGTTTTTCAACAGTCGGCTGAAGGAAAGGAAAATCGTGACAACCGTTGATGTTCTGATCAAACAGCTGCCCGGCAGTGAAGATTTGCCCCTGCCCCGCTACATGACGCCGCACGCCGCCGGCATGGATCTGTATGCCGCGCTCGATGCCGATATCGTGCTTGCACCGGGAGAGCGCGCGCTGGTGCCCGCGGGCATAGCAATTGCGCTGCCGGAAGGTTTTGAGGCCCAGATCAGGCCGCGCAGCGGGCTTGCAGCCGCGCACGGCATAACGCTGCTCAACGCGCCCGGTACAATCGATGCTGATTATCGCGGGGAAATAAAGATCATCATGGCCAACCTCGGCCAGGAGCCGTTCACCGTCCGCCGCGGTGAGCGCATTGCCCAGATGGTGGTCGCGCCGGTTGCGGCCGCACAGCTGAACGTTGTGGAAGACCTGCCTGAAACCGGCCGCGGGAGCGGCGGCTTCGGCCATACCGGCCGCTGAGCGGACAGCCCCGCCCGCGTCACTCCAGCGTTTGTATGTTCCTGTGAGCCGCCGCCCATACATCAGTTTCAAAATACCTCAGCAACCGGTCTATGCCGCGTGCGGTTTCCTGCCGTCCGGTTTTAATGGCCCTGATCGGGCCCGGCTCAACCTCTGCAGGCGGGAAAATCTCAATCGGAACACGCGTGGCAATCACGCTGATTTCATCAATGCCGGGTGATGATGCTTTAAAATTCAGAGTGCTGCCCTCGAGACTGTGTCGCAGTCATATACCTCCGGCAAAGCCGGAGGCTTGAAACATGTGAACCGCTCAAAGCGGATTGATAAACCTTGAGCCACCCAAGGTGGCTTCAATCAAACAGTTTTAATTGGT